>Ga0208882_1000110_pt1 | contig 45835 bp, 72 predicted proteins | sample LakWasMet14_LOW5_2_FD_183862 | JGI IMG/M metagenome (GOLD analysis project Ga0208882, IMG submission 183862) | Freshwater sediment methanotrophic microbial communities from Lake Washington under simulated oxygen tension - Sediment Metagenome... | ecosystem: Environmental > Aquatic > Freshwater >...
AAAACACTTAGACGTTTTAGAAAACCCGAAATCGAGAGAAGCGGAAATTATAGCTTCGAAAAGAACTATGAAGTTTATAGGCCATTCAGCGTTTAGCTCCGCGCAGGAAAGGGTTTCTAAGAAACTCGGATTCTATGAAAAAGATAAAACTAAAGCTACTGTAGTCTATACGGTTGCTGTTTCTAAGGAAGAAGCGAAAGAGATTGCCGAAAATCTAAACGGAGAATTCTAATGTATACCGATGACGAATTAAAAACGCTTAAGGTAGCGAAAGTAATGATTATGGGATCTTTAATGTTCCATACTCGTTACTTCTACAAGAAGATGTTTAAGCGGAAATTCGTCGTAAATAGACACCACGAAATAATTGCCGGAGTACTCGAATTAGTACTTCAAGGAAAGTTGGTTAACGTTATAATAAATATCGCGCCTCGTTATTCTAAAACGGAAATAGCGGTTAAAAACTTTATATCACACGCTTTGGCATTAACGGCCTCCGCTCGATTTATACACCTTTCCTTCTCCGATAGTTTGGCACTTGATAACTCCGACGGAGTAAAAGATATTCTTAAAACCGAAGATTATAGGTTTATGTTTCCTAACGTAGTTATTAAAAGCGGAACGGATTCGAAGAAGAAATGGTACACTACAGAAGGAGGAGGAGTTTACGCTACTTCGACGGCCGGACAAGTTACCGGATTCGGAGCCGGAAAAGTTGACGAAGAAGAGGAAGAAATTAACGAAGAAGATCCGGAATTAGCGGAAGAATTAGATAGCTTCTTCTCATCGATGGAAGCTAAGGAAGGATTCGGAGGAGCTTTAATTATCGATGATCCGATTAAGCCGGAAGATGCGGAATCAGAAGTTAAAAGAGATAGGATTAACGCGCGTTGGGATTCTACTATAAAGAACCGTGTTAACTCAAGAAATACGGCTAAAATAGTAATAGGACAACGAACCCACCCTAATGATTTATGCGGTTATATAATGGATTCCGAAGGCTTTACGGAAGATATTAACGAGGCTATGAAGGATAAAAGTAAGTGGTTCCTTCTTAGTATTCCGGCCGTAGATAAAAAAGGGAACGCGCTTTGGGATTTTAAGCATACTATTGAGGAGCTTCATAAGATGGCCGTAGAAAATCCGATAGTTTTCCAAACCCAGTATATGCAAAACCCGAAACCGAAGGAAGGTTTAATGTATGACGATTTTAGAACCTATCACGATCTCGATAGTATTCCGACGGATAAAGGAACTATAAAACAGTATATCGATACTGCCGATAAGGGGAAAGATTTCCTTTGTTCTATCGTTTATTTCGAAACGAAAACCCATATTTATATTCTCGATGTAGTCTATACGAACCTTCCTATGAAAGATACTGAGCCTTTAGTAGCGAAGCAGATAGCGAAGTGGAAGCCGTATTTATGTAAGATAGAAAGTAATAACGGAGGAGGAAACTTTTCGAGAGAAGTAGAGCGACAAGTTAGGCTGTTAGGAAACACGAAAACGAAGTTTAAAACGTTCCACCAATCGAAAAATAAGGAAGCTCGAATACTTAATAACTCGAATACAGTAACGAATCTTTGCTATATGCCTTCGGACTGGGCCACACGTTGGCCGTTATTCTATAAATCGATAACCGGATATTTAAGAAACGGAATGAATCTACACGATGACGCGGAAGATACGTTAACCGGAGTAGCGGAAAACTTCGGAAAAGGAAATAAAGCTGGAATAGTTTGGTAGTATCGAGAAAGGAACAAATAAAAAAATTCGTTTCTTTTAAGATACAAACCAAAATAAGTTGTATCTTTGTCGAAACAAAAACATTAATTATGAAAAATCTATTTACAGTTTTAGCGCTGATTAGTTTCGGCTTATCTTATTCTCAAAACGAAGTCGTTAAAAACGATACCGTTTGCGAAGTAAAAAAAGTAACCTACAAAAAAGTGGTTATGTTAACCGGAAGTTTCGAAAAGGAAACGACGAAACAAATTAAAGGTTACTTAAAAAAGAAAGAGGAGGATAATCCTTTTGGAGTTACCTATAATTATTTTAGTAGCGGAGTAAGAACTACTTCTTCGGAAGATTTTTATGATTTAAACTTCAAGAAGTTACCGAAGGATATAATCGTTTGGTTTTATAAAGAAATTGAATAGTTATGGCAACGAAAAAAGAAAATTTACTTAAGAAGGTTATAGCTACCTATAAAGAGGCTAAGAGTTGTATAAGCGTTATAGGATCTCCTTTCGATATGACGGAATATAATTTAGAGGAAGCGGAATATACAGTTAATGACGAAGAAATTATAGTTTGTAAAAGGATAGGAGAAGAGCAAGACGCGAAAATTATTTATAATTGTTCTTCCGGAGAATACGCCGAAATAATAACTTATAGAAAAGAAGGAATTACTAATTTCGAGAAAGCTATTAAGGAAACGGTAGAAGGAAGAGATTATTCTATATCGGAAGAAACTAAAAAGGAGTTGTTTAAATCGGAGCCTTTTAAACATTTGCCTAATATCGATTGGCAAATCGAAGAGCCTATCGAAAAGAGCGAAGGGATTTATAGAATTATCGGTTATGATCATAAAATGGCTAAGTATGAAGGAAGCGCTTTAGTAATCGGAGGATTAATCGAAAAGGTTGAGGATTACGAGAAAGTTAGCGATCCGGCTAAAAGGCCGAATCTAAGTTTTATTACTTCGAAGAAGTTTAATAGTAGCGCGGAATATTGTAAATGGATTTCTAATTTATCCGACGAAGAAATAAAAATAGTAAAAGCGTTAATTAATAAGCTACCGCAATTAATAACGTGTACCGAGATGCTATATGATTCTAATTTCGATAAGCCGGAAGGATTCGTTTTCGGAATAGCTAAGGAAACTTTAAATTTAGAGTAATGAATAAGAAACCGAATATTAAAAAACAATCTCCAAATCCTTTAAGTAATAGACAAATTAAAAAGCAAAAAAGGAAGAAAATATTAGGTAATTGTATTTGCGGTAAAAAACGAATAGAAGTATTTAATAAAGAAGAAAGGAAAACCGAAGTAATTTGTAGTAATTTAAAATGTAATATTAAATGAAACTAACGGATCAAGAGAAATTAGAATTAAGGTTTATCTTAAGAACTGCAGGAGAAATTTTCGGGTGGTTTTTAATAGTATTGAGTTTAATTTTAGGAGGAAGTTTGGAATCGGAAGGTAATCCTAATTACGAGTGTTTTATAGCCGTAGATTTCGCGGTTTTCCTTTTAGGAGTTTGGTTGTTAATTATAAGTAAAAAAGAAAAATAAAGTTATGAAAGAAATTATAGAAAGATTAGAAGCGAAGCGGAAAGAACTCGATTTAAGTTATGAGAAGCTCGGAGAATTAGCGGATACAAGTAGAGGAAACGCTTATAAGATTTTAACCGGAAAAGCGAAACCGATGGGAGAAACTTTGTTAGCCTTAGCCGGAGCGTTAGAATTCGAATCGCTTAAGAAAACGGAAAAAGGTTGGGTATTAATCGATAAGTTCGTAGGATGTACGCATAAAGATATTGACGATAAAGTAAAAGGTATTGTTATACCACAAAAAAACAGAGATCTCGTAGTTCATAAAATCGAGAAAGGTAAATTTACCGGAGAATCGAAAAGGATTAAAAAGAAAACGGAAACTCCTTCTAAGATAGCGGAAGTAGTCGCGAATATTAAAGAGGAAAACGATTGTCCTAATTGTACCTATAGCGAAACGAAATCCGGATTAAAGATTAGGATTCTAAAATGTCCGGAGCATAAAAAGAAAATTAACATTAAAAAGTAGAAATTATGAAAACGATTAAATTATTACTAATAGTATTTATAGGCCTTATCTCTTTAGCCGGAAGTTGCGAAGCGGATCCGGTAGAGCCGGAAACGGATTGTAATTGCCATATCGAAGGCACTAAAGAAATCTCTACCGACGGAGGAAACGTTTGGAGATACGCCGGAACCGACGAAAGAACCGGATCGTTATTCCCTTGTCGCTACGATAATACTTATACTAACGAGGTAGTTATCGACGGAGTTATGTATAGAACGTTTTGGAAATGCAACGATTAAGATGGTTTTAAAAATAGAAGAGTGTAAACTTATAGAAAGCTGTTATACTAATAACGGTTATACTTGGAGCGCGTTAACCTTAATAGAGGCCTCTAAAGATTGCGAAGTATTCGATCTTCCATTAGCCGGAATTCCTTTAGACGTATTATATTTTATTATAAAAAATACAGATGATTTTATATATCACGCTAAAAGAGTAGAAAAAACAAATTTAGATTATCCGGTTATATTAAGCGATAAAGGAGTAATAGCCGATGGGTGGCATAGAGTTGTGAAAGCTATTTTAGAAGGAAGAGAAACAATAAAGGCTAAACGGTTAGAAAAAATGCCGGATGCCGATTCTTATATTAAACCGGAAAATTAAATGAAAAAATATTCAGAAAACGAAATTGAGTTAATTAAATTATTAGCCGTTAGGGATTATCTATTACTCGAAGGAAGAAATAACGAAGTTATAAACGAGAAGATTAGAGAAATAGAAAAAAGATTAAGAGAAAGCCGAAAATCTAAAGAGTAGGTAAAATAAAAACTATTTATTATGAACGAATTTAAAAAAGGAGAAAAGTATCGAGTTTTAAAAGTTAAACAAGATGGAAGCGTTCCTAAAGCCGGAAGTATTATTAAAATAGAATCGGATGAAAAGGATCCTATCGAAAGAGGAGAAGGAGAAAGAAAGATAATCTACTCTATGGTAGAAGGCGAAGGAGCAAAAGATGGATCAACACATTTTTGGAGCGAAAGTAAGTTGGCAGAAAAATTAGAGTTAGTAGAATAATCTATGTAAAATTATTTTATATCTTTGAAATCAATTTAATAACTAAATAAACATAAAAATGAAAAAAATCGTATTATTTTTAGCATTATCGCTTTGCCTTACTTCGGTCACGAAGGCGCAAACGTTAAACATTGTAAACGGAAAAGGAAATTTTAAATCTACTGCAAATCACGCGGTAACGGATACTATTTCTACCGGAGTAACGGAGTACCAATATGGAATTATCGATAACTATCAAGATCTTGTAGCGGTGCAACCTACTTTTACAAAAGTATCGGGAACGGCCGGAGCTACGGCGAAACTACAAGGATCGGTTGACGGAGTAAGTTATAACGATGTTGGAACGCCTTCTTCCTATACGGTAACGGATACGGCCACGCAAAGTGTTTTATTTACTTTAACTCCTTCCTATTATAGATTCTATAGGCTTTCGGTAGTACCGAGTGGAACGCAAGTAGTAAAGGTAGTAACGCCGGTTATTTATAAGACGAAGCCACTTAGGTAATAAATTCGAATACGAAATAAAAATTAAAACCGCTTATTATTAAGCGGTTTTTTTATGCTTAAAAATAAAAAATATGGTATAAAATAAAAATTATATATATTTGCTTTAAAATAATCCTATTATGATCTTCCTCGACGATTTAGAAGCGGTAACTATAATTAAGAAACATATATCCGTTTCTCCGGAATTTGTTACGATGAGAGAAAACTCGAAAGAGTTAAAATCTTTAATAGAAGGAACCGGATTTATAGATGAGTTAATCGATAAAATCGAAGGAATAGAATCGCCGGAGAAGGCTAAAGCTCGAAAGAAATATAGTAGAGATACTCAAGATTTATTCGAAAGATTATTTCAACCTATAAGTAACATCTACTACGCAAGTGGAGGAGTAAAAGATTTCGATATAAAAGGAGCGAAATTAAAGAAAACCTTCCTTTCTAAAATATCAAATATCCGCGACGGAAAGCCATTATCGGAGTGGGTGCAGGATCACGCGATTAAGCTATTAAATACGGATCCTAACGGAATTATCTACTTAGAATATAAAACGGAGCCGGAATTAGATATTTATCCAACTTATAAATCGATAAATTCTATAAGGTATTATAAGGCTAAAGGCCAAATGGTTGATTATCTTATCTTCGAGCCTTTAGAATTAGAAAATAAAACTTATTGGAGGATCGTAGATGACGCTAAAGAAAGAACCTTTATCCAAGAAGGCGAAACTTTTACTATCGTAGAGGATCCTTATAAAACGTTTGATCATCCTTTCGGTAGCGTTCCGGCCCTAATTTGTTCTAATATAGTAGTTTTAGGAACTCAAATTAGAGATTCTGCGATTAAGCCGTTATTAGGATTAGCTAAAGAGATAGCTCGTGATCAATCTTTCTTAACTCTTTACAAAATCTATAAAGGGAATCCAATATTTTGGAAGTATGTAACTTTCTGTAATACTTGCGACGGAACCGGAAAGGATGGAGATAAAAGTTGTACCGATTGCGACGGTAAAGGAAGAGTAATTAGAAAAAGCGATGTAACCGATGCCGTAGAACTTCCGATGCCGGAGGATAAAGATTCTCCAGTTATAACGCCGGAAATAGCCGGATTTATTTCGCCGGATTTAGAGGTTTGGGGAAAATACGAGGAAACTTTAGATCGCGACGAAAAGAAGCTTTATAAAACGCATTGGGGGACAAATTACGGTATGCAAGAATCTACCGGAGGACAAAAAACAGCTACCGAAGTACAGTTTGACAAACAGCCTTTAGAGAATAGGCTTAATAAATATGCCGACTTAGCCGAATATCAAGAATGGAAGCTTTGCGAATGGATTCTTAATTTTTACGACCTTAATAAGAAAAGAGAAGAATCGAAGATTACAATAAACTTGGGCCGGAGATATACGATAGAAAGTTATGATGTTCTTCTACAACGTTACGAGGATTCTAAAAAAGCCGGAGAAAACACTGTAGTTTTAGATAAATTGTTTAGCGAATATCTATTGGCTAAGTATAGAAACAATCCTATCGACTTACAAATTAATTTAGTAAAAGCAACGATAGAGCCTTATTTACATAATACTTTAGACGAAGTAAGTAAGTATTTCGGTAACGAAGAGGCTCAAAGAAAAATACTATTCCAAAAGTTTTGGTTAACCGTTACGGAGTATAATAATCCGGAAACGATAGAAGCTAATTTTACTAAGTGGTTTGATACAAATAAAAAAATATTACCGAAAACGGAAGTTATTCCGGCTAAATAAATAATTAATTTAAACATTTTTCTAATGAAAAGAAACGCTCAATCAGTAGGAATCTATCGGCTTTTTAAGTTAGGTAGAGTTGCGGGAAACAAATTCGACGCAAAACACAAAGATTTGGAAACGGATTTACATCCGATCCACCACGATTACGCCGATAAGATTAACGAGGATTCCGCTATTAACGGATTACTTTATGAATTCGACGAAGAAGCAACGAAAAAATATTGGAATGGAGAGCCTTATAAAGATGCTCCGAAGGTAGAAAAAGCTAAGGCTAAAAAAACCGAAGAAGGCGGATCCGGAAAAGGTAAAGATGAAAATACCGAGAAAGGAAAAGGTAAAGCTACCGAAGGAGGAGATGGAAAACCGGAAGTAAAGAAATTCGATACTCCGGAAGAAAAGGAAGCCGAAATCGAAAGATTACGAATTGTTTATAAAGATTTATCGGGAGAAGATGCCCTGCCTATTTGGGGAATCAAAAAACTAACGGATCAAATCGGTATAGAAACCGAAAAAGCTAAGGCTAAAAAATAAAAAAGATAGGAGGTGTAAAAACCTCCTTCTTTAAATTAAATCAAAATCAAACTTAAAATTTATTATTATGATTAAAAACGTTGAAACTATCGAGGAGGCTTTAGGCCTTGAAAAAGGGAAATTAGTAGAAATGATTACTTCGGAAGAAGAACACGAGTTAGATTATACTCCGGCGGTTATCGAGAAGAAAACGGTTTACGATGAAAGAGTAGAGAATCTTAAAAAATCTTCTGCAAATATGGCTAAGGAAACTACCATTAAAGAGATTAAAAAGAAAACCGGATTAGAATTCGAAGGTAAAAACGAAGAGGCTTTCGTTACGGCTTTTAAACTTCACGAAACTAAAATTAAAGAAGAAACGATTAAAGATCCGGAAGAAAGATATACGAAACTTAAAACGGATTTCGAAAAGCTACAAGGAAACCTTACTAAAAAAGATGAAGAGATCGAAACTTTAAAAACTACTTTTAGTAAAGAAAAAGAAACCGGAGAAATTAAAAACGCTTTCTTCGGAGGTATCGAGATAGATACTGTAGTTTCGAAAGGAACCATATTCACTGAAGCTAAAGAAAAAGGATTTGATTTCGTTAAGGAAGAAGGAAAGATCGTTATTAAAAAAGATGGCGAAACTCTTAAAGATGAAAAAACTCTTTCTCCGGTAGATCTTAAAACTTGGGTGACGGATTTCTCTACTCCTTACGCTAAGAAAAAGCAAGAAGGCGGTGGAGGAGGAGATGATGAAACGAAACAAGCTAAGGCCGGAAGTTTCGAAGCCTTCGAGAAAGAAGCGGAGAAAGAAGGTTGGGATGATACCAAGAAAAACGATGAAATGCTAAAAAGGATTAAGGATAAAACTTTAGTACTTTAGATAATGAAAGTTTTAATTTGGATTCTTACTCCGATAGAGCTTTTTCTAAATTTATTTATTTCTAAGAAAGCGAAAGAACTTAAGCAAAAAACCTTTTTAGAAAGGCAAGAACAAATAGTAAAGTATGCCGAGCTTAAGAAAAAAGTAGATAAAACGCAAGAGAAATATGCCGGAGGAAGAAGGTATTTTAAACCTAAAATAAAGCAGTAAATCAAAACCGATAAATTAATTTTTATCGGTTTTTTTATTTTAGTATTAAAAAAAATATATATTTGCCTTTGAATTGCGGTAATAGTTAATTCGGATTCGGGCGGTAATAGTCTAAAAAGAAACGAGAAAAAAATTAACTTCTAATAAATTAAACGCAATGGCAAATAGATCAAAAGCCAATTTAGTAAAGGCTCAAGCTAAACTTTTAGCACAATTCCAATCTTCAGAGTTACGATATAGATTTCCTGCAACGTATTTAGCAATTCGTGCAATGTCTATTATAATGTTCCCTAACTACGATACTCTAAGAGTAAGAGAAGATAGAACTATCGAAACTAATTTTGCTATGAGAGCAAAAAGAACTCTTGGTAGCGCACGAACTCATAACCATACCGGAGTTAAAGCCGATACGGAAACCCTAACTCCTACTTGGTCAACTTATTTAGATAAGTTTAAAATGTCGCTTAAGCAATCGGATAATTCTTTATACGACGCGCAAGAGCAAATGAATCAAGAAATTTCAAACGTTATTTCCAACTTTATGGAAGGATACGAAACCGCTTCTACTAATTACTTATTCGCTAATAGAACCCACGTAAATATCGCGACGGCAAACGGATCGTTTAACGCTACCGATTACGTTTTCGAAATAGCGGAGGCGAAACAAGATAGAGCTATTCAAATCGCTAAAATTGCGATGGATGCGAATAAATATCCGGCCGGAGCTACTTACTTCTGCGATAGTATTTCTTACGCTCATTTCGAATTTATTGCGTCGCAAGGAGCAAGTAACCAAACTAACTTATCTTTCCAATTCGGAAATGTAGTATTCGTACATTCGGTAGAGCTTGGAGATTTAGCCGGAGCGTTAGTTTCTGCTTACTCTAAAGGATTTTGGATCGTAGTACCTACCGGAACCGTAGCAACTTTGCCTTGGATTCCAAAACAAAATAGAGTAGGTAATTCGGAATTCGCTCCTCTTTCGGTTTATACGAATCTTATTAATCCGGTAGATAATGAAAACTACGCGATGCATTATTATTCAGTTGCTTCCGATAGTTCGGCCGAAAACGGTTATACTCAAGACGTAGATACGCAATATGAAGTATCTCAAGATTTAGCGTTTATGAAGGCTCCTCTTACGGTTGCCGGAGAAACTACTTTCTTAGCTTTCGGAATCGTTTAGTAATAAAGTAAGTGATAAATACGATAAAAATATCGAATGCATTATTAGGGATTGTGGGGTTTTTACAACCTCACAACCCTAAATATGCTATTATCGACGCGCCAAATTTATTAAGTAAGTCGGGATATTTCGTAAACTCGAATCACTATGCTAAAGTAGAATTTATAAAAGATAACCAAGATTTCGAGGAAATTACAAACGAGCAGTTTAATAACTTCTTAAGAGATATGCAAAAAGCCTCTATCTCTAACGTAGTAAACCAAGTTTTCTCGGATTTCGATTTTATAGATAGGAACCTACTTTATAAAAACGCTTCTAATAAAGGAGTTACGGAAGAATTACCTACCGGATTTGTAGGTTACAGAATAAAAGTTTCGAACGATAAAAATATGGCTTTCCGAATTAACCGGATACTTGCCGATTTCGACGGAACCGGCTTTATAAAAATTATTCTTTGGAATACCGCTAAAAGAACTACCTTATTTACGAAAGAAGTAGAAATTACTTCGGATCACCAAGAGATTGAATTAGGTTGGGAGTTAGATAATTCGGATTCGACTTATAAAGGAGATTACTACTTAGGTTATATAGCCGATTTTTTAGATGTAGATCCTTTTAAAAGAGAGTACGATAACGCTAACGTAATGACGGACTTTAAAAACCTTTGTATCGAGAAAGTTTGCGTTTTAGGACATACTACTGAAACGCTTTTCGATTTAACGGAAGTAGAAGGATTATCGCAGGATATAGGTTTAAATTTAGATTTAACGGTTTACGAAGATTTTACGGATTTGGTTATTAATAACGCGAAGTTATTCGCTAAGGCCGTAAACACCGCAATGATCATTCAATCGATGGAACTTTATTGCTCCTCTTTAAGAAGTAACCGAAACGAGTTAATCGCGGAGCAACTTTATGAGAAAGTAATCGCGGAACTCGAAGGAACCAATCCGGATAGCGTTATTAGAGTAAAAGGAATGAAGCCACAACTTCTCGGAGAAATTTCTTCGATTAGAAAAGAAATACAAAAATTAAAGAAAGGGTTTTTTAAATCCGGCCAATTAATAACAACTACTCTAACGTAATGGATTACGATAAAGAAAACCCAATAGGATTAGATGCTTCTATTACGAAGTTAAAAGATATTCTTTTAGAATTAAATCAAACTTGGAGTTTAGTAAATCCGGAAGATGAGGAAGATAAAAGTAAGTTCTTAGACAGCTATACTCGATGCGAAGTAATAAAAAAAGGAGATAGAAACGATGTTTGCTTCTATACGAGCAAAACGGAGTTTCCGACTATTTCGGTAGCGGAAGGAAATAAATTCTTTTTCTTGCATCGGTTTAAATCGATTAAGGAAGATGCTATTAACTATAAATCGAAGATAGAATTAATTTTTATCATCGACTTACTAAAAGTTAAACCGAATGTAGATCATAGAGCGGATTTTGAAGCGCAAAATGATGTAGAGCTACTTTTACAACAAGTAGAGAATATTTGGGTAGAATCTTTAGATTACGGATATTTAAACGCGTTAAACGGAATTAGCTACGAACAAAAAAATGACGTTAGCCAATACCACGTTTTTAAGTTTACGTTAGGGATCCGATACGATATGAACGAAACTTGTATTTGTTAAAGAATAAAATTAAAGGAGCGGTTACAGTACAGACGCTTTTAAAAAGAAGTACACGAGAAAAAAGTTAGAAAACAAAACTTAATAAACGAAGAAATTATGATTTCAGATGCATTATTAGCGCAAATTTTTCAAGTAAATTGCGGATTAAAAGGCGGTAAAAATACCGGAACCTTTCATTGCCCTTTTAACGTTAATCGAGTATCTACGTTAATACTTACTCCGGCCGGATTCGAATTCGCGGAGGCTATTAGTTTAGCGTATATTCAAACGTTACAACAACAAGGAAACGCCGTCGTGTTATCGAAAGCGGTAGCGGTAGAACCAAGAACGGCCCAAGATAATATTACGACCGAAGCCGGATCTAATATTAAAACCGTTTCCGGAAAATCTCCACGAGAATTTGGATTTAAGTTCAAAAACGGATTGTATAACGATATGGCTATGCGTACCTTAGAAGGGTTCGGAGGTTGGGATGTAACGTATTTAGATGAGAAATTATCTATTATCTTTACTTCTACTCCTACGACCGTAAAAGGAATTACTTTAGGAAGTATCGGAGTAGAACCTTATATGCAAGGAAACGGAGCGGAGGATGCTTATACCATTCTTTGGCTTCAAGAACTTTACAGATCTGAATTCGATCAAGACGCTACTTGGATTACGGCTAAAAATCACGATATTCGTTTAGCTTCTTTAGACGGAGTAAACGATGTAGAAGTAGAAATCGCTACGGCAGATATTCCTTCCGACGGAGATACTACGGTAGTATTCTCGGTTAAAGGTAATGCCGATAAAAAAGCTATTACCGGATTCACGAGCTTACTATTAGCCGATTTAGAGTTTACTAAAAACGGAGCCGTAGTTGCTTTTACCGGCGCTCCTACTTATAGTGCTACTACCGGAAAATTCACCGGAACTTTAGCAACGGCGTTAGCGGAGGATGATGTTTTAGGCTTAAGATTAAATAATACGGCCTTTACTACCGGAATAATCAAAAAAGGAAATCGATTATTTATTTCGAATACCGAAGCGGTAACGGTTACGGCTTAAAAGAAAAGTTTGATTGATTTTTGATAAGAAAGGGAGTGAGGTGGATAATACTTCGCTCCTTTTTTTCTTTAAACTAAAACTAAATGGCAGATATAACTCCGGATGATCTACTAAAAGAGCTTCGAGTAGTAAAAGGAGAAATTCCGGAAACTATTAGAAAGGCTATTTTCGATAATCAAAAACAAATTATCTACCTACAACGAGTGCAGATTTACGACGGAAAGAATAATAAAGGCGAAGATATACATCCTCTTTATACGGAAGATCCGTTTTTTAAGACTACCGGACAAGCTCAAGGATATATTAAATGGAAGCAAAAAATAACACCGAATCCGAGAAGAAACCCGAATGCGCCGAATTTATATATAAACGGTTATATTCATAGAAATATAATTATAATCGAAGCTAACGGAGAAGTTATTTTCTCGATAAATTCTAACGTAAATTTCGGAGAAGAGATTTTAAGAAAATACGATAATTTATTAGGCCTTTATCCGGAGAATCAAGAAAAAGTAAATAACGAAATATTAATACCATCCGTATGGGAATTATTGCAAAAATACCTTTCTTAAATAAAACGATACTTTGCTCGAATTGTGAAGATACGATGCTTTATGATTATATGAAAGTAATCGAAAAGAAGGATCTTAAGTATTTAATAAAATCCGGCCCTCTTCCGAAGAAAAAAAATCTTCTAAAGAATTGGAACGCTATAAATAAAGAATTCGAAGATCTTCGCGGAGAAAATAATATGATCAAGAAATTCGATCTAATTTCCTATCGGCAAGAATTAATAGAGAAAGTACATTTTGGAGTTGCTTTACTCGATATAATTCAAACGCAAGTTGCACTTCATATTATAGCTAAAGAAACCTTTGATTCTTTAGTAGTTGAATTAGAAAGTTGGGGTTTTTACCTCGAAAAAGAAATTCCTTTAGAGGAGGCTATAGAAATAGTAAAAAGCGAAATCGACGCTTTACAATTAACGATAGATTCCTTAAGCGAAGAATTAAATCCTACGGATGATCCGGAGGAGGAAGTAGAAATAAGTAATGCTATTTTTAATTTCTATTCGATGTTACTTCTTTACGAAAAGATATTAAAAAAGGAAAGAATTAATCCGAAAACGACTTCTTTAATGGAATTCGCGGTAATGGAGAAGGATATTAAAAAAACGCAAGAAGAGTATAAAAAAAATAATCGATCAAATAATTAGTAATGGGAGCTATAAATAGACTTATCGAAGAGGTTGCTTTAAAGCAAGTTGAAGATGCTATCGTATTAGTAGAAATGCTTTCTCAACAAATTATTGAAACTTCGAAAACGGCTAAGGCGAATCAAATAAATTTTGGATCTCCGGCTACTTCGAATGACGATATGAGTAAAAAGTTAGCTCAAAGCGAAGCTACTATTAAGAAACTCCAAACCCAATATAATACTTTACAAAAATCTTATGGAGATCTTTCCAAAAAATTAGATCAATATACTAAGTCGGTAGATAATAACGATAAGGCTAAAAAGAAGCTATCGGAAAGAGATCGACAATTAGTAATAGATTCGAGAGAAATAACTAAAATACAAGATAACGAGGCGCGTGTATTAAGTGGATTAACTACTTATATGCAAAAATTAATCGCGGTTCGTGGACAATATGCGCAAGTAGTAGCGGATTATAACGCGAAGATTGCGATGGGAGTTAAGTTATCTAACGATGAACAATTTGAGCTTTACCAATCGATGGAAGCTCATAAAAAATACGATACCGCAATAAAAGCCGGAAATTTATCCGTAGGAAGAGCGCAAGAGCTTGTTGGACAATATGCACGAGCGAATACCGGTTTAGCGAATTCTATTAATCAAATATCGAGAGAGCTTCCTTCTGCTACTTTCGGATTCCAAACTTTTGCTTTAGGTATTTCTAATAACGTTCCGATAGCGGTGGATTCTATAAAAGAAGCCGTTAGAGTAAATAAAGAATTAATAGCGCAAGGACAACCGACTGTTTCCGTTTGGAAACAAGTAGTAGGAGCTATTTTTAGCTTTAACACTATAATGTCCGTAGGCTTATTATTATTAGCGGTATTCGGAAAAGAAATCGGTAACGCGGTAACTAATTTATTCGGAATGGCTAAGGCTATAGACTTAAATAAAGTAGCTTTAGAAGATCATATAAAAGCCGTAGAAAAATTTAACGAGAAGGCTTCAACTATGGCTTCGGATGAAATTTCAAGAGCGAAAAAATTATTAGAAACGGCTAAGAATAGAGATGTATCGGATAAACAAAGGCAAAAAGCGGTTGACGAATTACAAAGAAGATACCCTTCTTATTTAGGGAACCTAAAACAAGAAGATATTTTAACCGGAAATATATCTAAGGCCGAAATAAAATTAATAAACGCGCTAAGGTTAAGAGCTATCGCGATGGCTTCTCAAGATCTTCTAACGGAAAATCTTAAAGCTCAAATAAAAGCCGAATTAGAATATTCTAAAATAATTAATAAAACTACCGACGCTAAAAACTTATATGACGATGCCGGAAATACTGCAGTTAAAACAAGTAAAGGCGTTAGAATGGCTACGGAAGAAGAGGCCGAGAGTTTAGAAAATTTAGAAGCAAGGCAAAAAGCAAGTACTGAAACCGTTAATAACTACGGTAAAGTTTACCAATTACAACAACAAACCAACGATAACATTAGAACTAAGGCATTAATTCCTCTTAAAAAAGAGGAGGAAGTTTTAGAATTAATATTTCAGAAGTATATGAAATATTTAGGAGTTGTAGAAGAAGATACCGATAATACCGATAAAAATAGTAAGTCGATAAAATTAAACGTTAAAGCAAGAGAGGATTATTTAGCCTCTTTATTCGAGTTAGAGCATTTAAGATTAACGAATTTAGCTAACGCAAATAAAGATATTTTAGATGACGAAGCAAGTTCTTACGAGTTAAGAGCTATGGCATCTGCGGAGTATTATAATAATTTATTAGACTTAGCAAACAGCGAAGCGAAGGAAGAATTAAGAATATTGGAATTCTCTACCGAAGATAAATTAAGAACTACGAAAAACGAATACGCTAACCAAAAAGAGCAGTTAGATAACCAATTAAAAGACGAAAAAATTACACGTGCTTTCTATAACGAGCAATTAAAAATATACGAGGAGCAATTTAATTATGATATTACCGGAATAAAACAAGAATCCGTTAATAAGCAAAATATAATATTCGAAAATCAGGCCCAAAAATTAATCGAAGCAAATAAAGCTACGGCGAATGCTTTAGCTAAAATTTGGGATGAAATTAATTTTGGTAAAGCCGATCTACAAATCGGAAATATAGATTTAACCGGAATACAAAAACTCGGAGAAGTTTTAAAGGGAGTTTTAGGAGGAATCGGAAAAGATACGGATGTAAAAGAAATTCAACGCCAATTAGAAAAAGTACAAGAAATAGCGAAAAATAACGCTAACGATATTAATAAAAGAGAAGCGCAATTATCTTTAGATCGGGCCGAGCGGAACCGAAAAAGATTAGAAAATGAGATTCGAACTAACGGAGAAGCTAATAATCTATCGGAGGAACAAATAACGAGCCAATTAGATAATAATAAAGCGCTTCAAGATGCGGATCAACAAATAATAGATTCTAAGAAACGAGTAGCGGAAGCGGATAATGCTATTACGCAAACTCAAATCGATAACCAAATAAAATTATTAAACCAACAAAAAGAAGTAGATGATGCTATTTATCAAGGAAAAGTAGAGTTATATTCTTCTATAAAAGATTTAGCCGGACAATTATTTGAAAATCAAATAGAGGATTACGAAAACCAAATATCCGAATCGAATGATTATTACGATAACTTAATATCTAACGCGGAAAAAGGAAGTGAGCAAGAAAAGGCTTTACAAGAAGAGAAACAAGCGCGTGAAGAGGAGCTACAAAAAAGGAAAATAGATTTATTAAGAAAACAAGCGATTTTTAATAAATTATTAGGAGTAGCGGATATTGCTATTAAGCTACAATCGGAAATTGCTAAGAATAATGCAGAATTAGGAACTGTTTTGGCCCAACCTATAAACGCCTTAGCTATAGCATCTGCCGGAGTAAGAGTGGCTACTATTTTAGCTACTCCTCTTCCTCAATACGAAGAAGGAACCGATTACCACGCCGGAGGAAAGGCTTTAGTAGGAGAAAAAAGAACGGAGGTAGTAGAGAATCCGGATGGAAGCCTATACTTAACGCCGAATAAACCAACGATAGTAGATTTAAAGAAAGGAGCTAAAGTGCATAAATCTTTAGAAGAGTTTGGTAAATCTAAATTTGGAATAGAGAATGCTTCAATTATGGCTTCTCTAACGAACCAATCAAATCAATTAAGAGCTTTTGATTACTATATAGGAAACCAATTAAACGGACTTCCGGAACGTATCGAGAAAGGAATCGATAGAGGATTTAAAAAAGCTAAGAATAGTATTTTCATTACAATACCAAAAGGATCAAATAATAATTCTAAACCGCGAAATTTCGCTTAAAAGATGCCGAATCAATTAACTAAATTTAATCGAGTAAGATATACGCTATTTAGCGATATTCTTGGGCCAAGAGTAATCGAGGAACCTAAAGGATGGGATGATGACGAAAAAGAATTAAAACGATCCGATAAATATTTTGGAGTTGTAATTAATCTAAGCAATAATCTCGACTACTACGGTGACGGTTACGATTATATTAAAGCAAATTATGATATAAGAGGAATTAAAGCTAACGTAAGATTGGAAAAAGACGAAAGAGATTCCGATACCGACGATTGGACTAATTCCTATACCGGATATTTAGATTTCTCTTCATATAAACGAGATAAAAATTTTATTAGTATAAAATTCGACGAAAGCCAATTTTTTAAAAATATAGAAAGCCGTTTAAAAGAAAAATATGAACTCGAAAGGCTCGACGATCTAAAAGGAAACGTATTGCCTCCTTTAGCGTATAAAAATCTAACACTCGAAGGAAGAGATATTTTTAGAGAAACTTTATTTGATAACGATGAAGAGCTAATAAAAATAAAATATAAAGGAAGTTCTACTTTCGACGCTTTAACCGATATAGCTATTCCTTTAAATTTAAAATACCGAAGCGATGAAAGTTTTTTTGCTCCGGCGGTTAGTATAAATAGCGGAGGATATTTAGATTTATTTACTTCGCAAATAGCAAGAGATTTTGGGCCTCACGTTATTTATAACGCCGGAACTTTATATTATTTATCTGCCGATAGTGCGAAAACTATAGATATAAAAATTAGATTAAGATTTAGAGCTAAATTTGCTTCTCCGGAAAATGGAGATAGCGCTACTTTTAAAATATTCGATGACTTAGTAGAAGGAAATCCTACCGACGGTTATAATAGTATAGCAGAAACTCAAATTATGCAATGCGTAGGGCCAACTTCGGTTCCTTCCACTCCTCCTTTTTATAGTATAGGTTATAACGTTTGGAAAAGTTTCGATATTACTTATAACGTAACTAAAAACCTTCTCGAAGGGCAAAGTTTAGGATTAAGAATAAATCCTTTCTTTTCTCCGAATCCGTATAATAGAACTAACGTTTGGGATTTCGAGTTTTTCGATATAGAGGTTTTGGCCCAAGAAAACGATTTAGGAGAAACTACGCAATGTAAAGCCTTAAGATATTTCGACGCTATAGATCGAAATTTGCAAATAATTACCGGAAGAAAATGTTTCCAATCTAATTTATTAAATAACGAATGGCGCGATCTATTATTTTCTAACGGATTTAAAGTTAGAAATTTCGCGGATAAAAATATAACTACTTCCTTAGAAGAGTTAATCGAAGGATTAATGGCTATAGATGATGTAGCGTTAATAATTCAAAACGGAGTAGTTAGAATAGAAAAGAAATCGGAGGTTTTTATTAATTCGGTAAGTATCGATTTAGGAGCAGTTTCCGAGATAAATAGAAATATTTCCGAAAAGCTACATTATTCGAGTATCGAGATAGGATATGATTTCGATGGAAAATATTTAGAAGTAAACGGATTAGATGAATTTAATATTAAAAGCGCTTATTCTACTTGTATTGATACGGTAGATAACGTTTTTAAAGCTATTTCTAAAATTAGGGCCGATGCTTACGGAATTACTTTAGCTCAAGCAAAGCAATACTCAAATTTTCCTAAATTAGATACGGCTTATGATAAATATAATTTCTTCTTCGATGCGGTTTTAGTTTCCGGAGATAATTATTTATTACGCCATTGGCCTTTAGATTTTGCTCAAGCTCCTACCGGAATATTTTCGCCGGATACCGCGTATAATTTGCGATTAAGTCCGTTTAATTGTTTACTAAGAAAATCTAAAACGATTTCTACCGGATTACAAAAGTTTCCGACGGAAAAATTAAAGTATTCGAGTACTGAAGGGAATAGCCAATTAGTTACGTTATATCCGGAAAGAGCTAATGTAGATAATAGCATTTTACTAAGTCCATATTTTTTACCGGAGGAAATAGATTTTAAGAAAAAGCTAACTCCGGCCCAATTTAAAACTATAGTACAAAATCCTTATAAATTAATTAAATTTACGAACGAGGAATTGGAATCGGAATATGCGTATATTTTTCCGAGCGTAAAGCCTAACGGAGAAGGAGATTTTAAGTTAATTAAAGCAAATTATTAAAAATGGCAACGAAGAAAATAGTAATAGACTTTAAACAACAGCCTATTGTTGGTACACATTTCCAATATAAAATTTATATCGGAGGAGTTAGATTAGTTTATGGAAATACTTTAAACTATCTTAATATAAATTATAAAATAGGAGGAAATAATACGCCTTTTCAAATAGGATTGGGAGCGGATTTAAATGCGACTATAAATAATACTCTTTCCTTTTTATCTTCGGTTTATTACTTCTCAGGATCTACCGGAGGATATGCTACTTCGTTAGCTTACGCAAGAGTAGGAGATACTATAGAAGTTACTATTACTTCGACTATAGTGGAGCAATTAATTACAGTTTGGGAATTAATATCGGATGAAGAAATTTTATTAAGAACGGAAGATCCTTGTTTAACGGCCTATATAAGTAATCAAACCGTTCAAGGATATAACGAAATAAATTCTTTGCCTTCGGATTACTATTATATAAAAAATGAAACTTTAAATACTCAACTTTCTACTTTTATTCCTAATAACTTAAATACTCGATTAGCAAGAGGATTTAACTATTCTATAATAAAAGGAAGTACCGAAGAAATTAAAGCGAATTTTGATATTCCTTCGAGTATAGATATTTCTAACGTTAATATTTACTTTAACAATAACGATCTATTTATAACTATTAACGGCGCAAGTCCTATTTTAGCCTTTAGATATTCTTTAGACGGAATAACTTATCAAAATGATCCTATTTTCTCCGGATTAGCGGTAGGAAGCTATACGGTTTACATCCAAGATAGTTATGGTTGCCAAAAAACTTTTTCGATAACGAATGACGGAGATACTAACGGAAATGTTACTATTCCTTACGCGGATATTTCAGAAAGTAATTCGTTAAGATTAGTTAGAAGGCTCGATAGACAAAATTGTGGTAATTATAAAAATCAATTTAATACTTTATCTTGCGAAGAGAATTCTCCTATTGCAAACCAATTTACTCAACTTTTTCAGTCTTGCGATACGATAAAAACGCAAGTTAGAACGAGTTACGAGAATGTAGAAGTAGGAGCCGGAAACACGTCGATTGTGGCTAATAAAATAGTAGCGAATATAGGATTACAAGATAAAAGAGATTGTACTTATTATAGCTATAATAATCAATTAGCGGTTTTATTTACTACCGGAAATACTTATATCTACGGAACGACTACGGTAAACGGAAATTATCAATTAAACGGACTTCTACCGCCATACGGAGTAATTGGAACTTGGGTTGAAACCGCTTATGGAACTTTACAAATAGCGGATATAAGATTAGACGATAACGGCCAACGATCTTTGATTTTTAACGTGGCGGTAAGTTTATCGGCTCCGGTAAATGGAACTATTCAAACTACTTACAATAAAGAAAATTATGATATATGGGAATTCTCTATAGATATGAGCATTTTTTTAAATACTTCGTTTAACGTAGGAGTTAGGTTTTATCAAACTACTGCGGATCCTAATTTTCCGGATATTTTTTATAAATCCGAGAGAATACAAGTAAAAACTCGTTGGGAAAGATCGTTAGAGATTATTTGGAGGAATTCGCAGAATACGGATATTTATTTCTTCTCCGGAATAGAAATGAAAAACCGCCTTAATTTTTGTGATATAAATACAAACCTTAGCGATGGAGAAGTTCAAATTCAAAAAACCGATAGTAGAGTTATTCCTATCGACGCTACTAATTATAACGCCGTAGAGTTTGAAGCTAACTTTCTAACTACCGGAATGATGAGAAAATTAAGATTAGCGCTTAAGCATAATTATTTGATCATAGAAAACGTTCCTTATGTTTTAGTAGATGAGCCGGAAATCGAAAGAGGAGGAAAAAGTAATTTCTATAAATTAAAAGCTAAATTATTAGAGGCCGGAGATGTTTGGAATCAAGGAACTGCGAACACGCAAACGGTAATCTCTACCGTTCCGTTAATCGGATTATTACAAGGAGATGCGGATGCGGAATATTTACGAATTCTATAAAAATAAAAAGAAATGGATTTAACTTGGTTATTTACGACAGTAAACGAATTAGTGGCTTTTAAGAATAGCGTTATTTCGCAATCTAAAAGAATACTTCAATTACCTCCGGCAACGGTAGGTGTTAAATGGATTGCGGTTCAAAACGAAACGAGTTTAGAAACGGAGAAGTTTAATTTATCCGATGTTTTAGGAGGAGTTTTTGCTTTAACGGATGGAATGATCCAATTTGGAGATATTACGAGAGTAGATGATACTTTTACTTTCGGAATAGGTTTTAGAGGAAGAATAAATGGAGTTATTTATGAGAATCCTGCGGAAGTAGATTTAACTATAGATGGAGCCGGAGCCGGAAATCATAGAATCGATATAGCCGTTTTAGACGATAACAACGATATTTATATAATTCAAGGCTTCGAAGTTCCTTTAGCGAATACGGTAGAACAACCAACGCCGGAACCGAATACGTTATTTATATCTTCTTTTTTAGTAGAGGAATCAGATATAAGCGCTCCGATATACGATGGATCTTTTTTATTTTTAGAAAAAGTTAGAATTAGAAAAGGATTTGGAAACGTAGATACTTCTATAAATGAGGCCGGAGATATTTTCCAATTTGGATTTGTTAGAATAGAAGATGGAGTTAAATGTTTCGCCGATTTTGCAATTTATACCGGAGGAGATATTAACAATAATAATAACTATACGGATATGACGATAAAAGAAATATCATTTACTCCATCTACTGAGGAATTTGGGCCGGATATAGGAAGTGATTTTGGATAATAATTAATAACAACTAAATTAAAATAACTTAAAAACAAAGAAAGATGAAAAAATTATTTTTATTACTATTAGCTACTACGGTAGGAAACGTTTTAGCACAAATAAATCCGGTAACTTTAAAAGCTACTATAGATACGGATATAACGAATAAAACGGCCGGAACTGTTACGAGAGCATCCACCGGCGTGGATATGAAAGCTATGGTAGATTATACTACTCAACAATCGAATTTAAAACAAAATATTCTTGTAAGTGGAACTTCGATTAAAACCTTAGAAACTATATCTCTTTTAGGAAGTGGAAATATAGATTTAATAAAATCAAACGTTGGACTTTCTAATGTAGATGATACTTCGGATATTAATAAACCAGTTTCGACGGCTCAACAATCGGCTATAGATTTAGCTACTTTTACCTCGACTAAAGTTAGAAAAACAACTATAACTCAATCGCAAATATTAACTTTAAACGATGTTCCGATAGAGATTCTTCCGGAAAGCACAAATCCTTTAGTACAAAGAATTTTATTATCGGTTTTTATAAAAAGATCCGGAGCCGGAACAAATTACACTGCCGGTGCAAATTTATATGTAAGCACAAGAAGCGAAAGTGCCTTTCCTATTCAATCTATATTTCAAAACGTTTTAACTTCGACTTCCTTTAATTCAATAGGAATAGCAAATGGTTATTATGAATTTAATTCAAGTTTTCCGAATTCATATAAATTACACGCAAACGTAGGAAACCCTTCCGGAGGAACCGGAGATATTGATGTTTATGCAACTTATATAGAAATTCCATTATAAATAAACTATTAACCTTAATTAAAAAATAATATGATCACAAGAATTATTGATACGGAAAACCCTTCGGTTAAATGGCTCGAAAAAAGCTCGGAAGAAAGCGTTCAAATGTGGAAGCAAGAAACGAGTACTACCGGAGAAGAAGCTACCGGAGAAGGAATAACTACGGAAGTTATAACGGTAACAAGAACTTTTATTAATAACCAAGCAAAACAAATCTAATTATGAAAAAAGTAATTTTAATATTAGCAATTTTATTTAGCGGATTAATATTTTCGCAAAATCCTTCCGGAACGTATTCTTCCGGACAATATAAAATGTTTACTCCGGTATTAGGAACGGTAGCGGATAGCGTAGCGGTTTGGAACGGAACGGATAAGAAGATTAAATTTTTACCAAAATCTACTTTATTAGCCGGTATTAGTTTTAGCGGATTTGTTCCTTATACCGGAGCTACTTCGGATCTAAATATGGGTAGCCACGATATTAGCGGAAGAAAAATAACAGCGATAAATGGAGGAGAAGGAGTTTATTTATCCGAAATAAATTCGGGAGATGATTCGGGTATTTTTTCCGCAGACGCTAACCAAATAATAGCTTCTTTTAATAAAACGGTAGATGTTTATAAATACGCTAATGAACATATAACTTACGACAATATTAACGGAGAATTAGGTTTAAGCGTAGGAGGTAACTCGTTATATGTAACTAATGATGGAATTTATACTTCGGCAGGAAATGTAATTACTACTCAGGATAACGGTTATACTATGACTACTTTTGGAAGTGGAGTTATTAATATTAACGTAGGAACAAGGCCGATAGCCGGAACGCAAAATATATCTTTTCCGACTAATAAAACGAGCGGAAGTTATACGGTAGCTATGACTTCGGACATACCAACTCCTACTCCGCAAGACTTAGAAGGAGTAACTGGTATTGGAAAAACTACATCACACGGAATAGAAATAAATAATACGAGTTTCGACGCTTTTAAAATATGGGATCCGGCTTTAAATACGGATTGCGTAATTGGTAGGAATAGTATGTATTTAAGAACGGCAAGTGCTTGTTTTATGGGGATGGATACTACAACCTCTACGGATCCTTATTTAATTTTTGGCACCGGTTCAAAATCGGCAAAACTAAGAATTAACGCTTCGCAACCTTCAACTAATGTAGATATAAGTTTACCTACAACAAGCGGAACCTTAGCTTTAACTTCTGCTTTAACCGGAGGAACGGTTACGACCGTAACCGGATCGGCTCCGATAGTAATAACGAGTACTCCGACTACTACACCAAACGTAACGATTACCGACGCGGTAGCGGATAATACGACTAAAGGAGCTTCTACTTATCTTCCGGCGGATTTTAATTCTTCTTCCGGAGCTATTTCGCTTGATTATACTAACGGACAAAGCGCGAATACTTCTACTAAAGGTTATTTAACTTCTACGGATTGGAATACTTTTAATGGTAAACAAGCTACTTTAGTTTCTGGAACTTCAATAAAAACTATAAATTCCACATCGTTATTAGGTAGTGGAAATATTGCAGTTGAACCTGTGATAAATGCTACTACAAGTGCAGATTATTATCGTGGAGATAAAACGTTTGCCACATTGAATAAAACAGCCGTTGGCTTGTCAAACGTGAATAATACTTCCGACGCATCAAAACCTGTTAGCACGGCACAGCAAACGGCTTTAGATTTGAAAGTAAACAAATCCCGATACATCTATCAAGGCTATACAACAGTTACAGGTGTGACAGTCCCTACTATTGCTTTTTCTGTATTGATTCCGGCAAATACTTACGATTCTACTGATGGTTTTGAAATTATTGTAAATATTTTAAAAAGTTCAACTGCGGGTGCTGTAAACTACAATTTGTATCACGATACTACAGCAAATGGAACTACTAACGCAATAGCAACAGGCGTAAATTTGTCTACTACCAACAGAGGCTCTTCTTTTCAAAGAATTTTGAATTTAAGTGGAGGCAACGCTTATAGCAATCTAATAGCTAATAGTGCGTTATTGACACCTTTTTCATCCGCATCTGCGTCACCAGCAGTTACAACTTATAACCCAGCAGTTGACCAGTATTTGACATTACAAATTTCAGGATTAACCGTTGTTTCTGAAACGTCAAGTGTGGTACTTTCAATTAGACCTTTAAAATAAATTATATGAAAAAGCAAGAAATTATTAATCAAATTAGAAATTTAGTACATATAATAGCCGGACTTACGTTTGCTTATTCTATAGGAGATTCTACCGGAGTTATAGAATTTGTTTTAATTCAAAAAATAGCTTGGGCCGTAGTTTTTGGAATCGTATTCGGAGCTGTATCGGGAGGATTATGGGAGTTTAAGGATTTAATATTTTTCGGAAATCCATTCGACGATAAAGATGTAATTAGAACAACGATAGGAACGTTATTAGGATCAATTTTAGCGGTAATAGAACCGGCTATAGAAATAATTACCTTTTATATGTTTTACGCTTGTATTATTTTGATAATTTTGGACACTATAAGAGAAATAATAAAAAAATATAAATCTATTAAAAAAGCCAAAAAATGAACAGTTTAATTTACATCGGAATCGGGTTATTGGGAGTAATTGTTTTTATGATCATAACCGCATTAAAATTACAAAAGTTAGCTATCGGAAGAAAGATCGATTTCGACTTTAAAAAGGATTATTTAGAAAAGGATTATTTAAGTATCGCGCTTTCGGTAGTAGCGGTTTTAGTTTGGGTAACTTTACTGCAGGAAACTATGAACGCTTATCCTAAAATAGAAGGCTATATTCGATGGAGCTTCTTCGGAGTAGGTTTAACCGGATCCTTTCTTTTACAGCTCGTTTTTGGTAGAGCGAAAGGTTATATAATTAACCAAATTGACGAAAAAACGAAAGAGTTAGAAGAATTTAAAAATAGTAAATAATGCATCATCATCATTCAAACCCATATTTATCTATTATTTTAGGTTCGTTATTCGGGATTCTTAGCTTCTTAACCGAGAATGATTTTATTATACATTTCGGAGTTGACTTATTAAAAGTTTGTTTATTCGGATTTGTCGGAGGAGTTTTCGGAGCTATAGGAAAGAAAGTTTATACTAAAATAACCACCAAGCGATGAAAAAGATAACAGAAGAAGAAATAAAAGCCTTAGCGATTGAATTTGATTTAACGGTAGCGAAAGTAAAAGCCGTTTCGGAAGTAGAAGGAAGCGGTAAAGGATTCGACGATGAAACCGGAAAGTTGTTAATTCAATTCGAGCCTGTTTGGTTTAAACGACAATCTCCTTTTACTCCTTCCGGAAAGTGGAGCGTTAACAAAGTAGAAGTACAATCGAAGGAATGGTTAGCTTTTAACGACGCTTTCGCGAAGGATCCGGATTCGGCTATGGAAAGTACTTCGATAGGAATGATGCAAGTTTTAGGATTACATTTTAAAAGATTAGGCTTCGCTACGGTAGGAAAAATGTGGGATTATGCTAAAGAATCGGAATCGAATCAATTAAGATTGGGCCTATTATTTATTAAGTCAAATATTAAAATGTACCGAGCTTTAAAAAACGGAATATGGTGGCAGTTTGCGTATTACTACAACGGTGAGCAATACAAGAAATATAAATACGATATTCGACTTAAGAAAGCTCACGATAATAATAATAAGCTAAGAGCGGAAGATTAATTAAAATTTAATTATATGAAAAATTTAAAAACTATAATACTAAGTTTCTTTATCCTAACAATATTTTCTTGCTCCGGAGTAAGATCTACTTCGAAATCGAGTTTTAAGAATAACGAGGATTCTAAAATAATGGAAGCTACTTTAGATACTACTAAAATCGAAAAGGAGGCGAATAAGGAAGAAAACGTAAAAAAAGCTACCGAAGTAACCGAAACGGAAGAAGAGATTACTACGACGGTTAAATTAACGCCGATTAATCCAAATGAACCTGCTACGATTATCGACGGAGCCGGAAATAAAACGGAGCTTAATAATACCGAGCAAACTACGACTACCTCGAAGAAGAAGAAAGATAAAGCTAAGAAGGAGAATTTAGAGATTACGAAAAAGGAAGAATCTAAAGAAACCGAAGATAAAGGTATTTCTTCCGGAACCGTAGCGGAGATTAAAAAAGAAGGATCCGGAGAAAGTAGAGAAACGTGGAGATTAAATTTTAGTTTATGGTGGTTACTACTATTATTAATTCCGGTAGCGGTTTATTTCTACTATAAAAAATACGGATGGACTTTTCCATTTTTTAGGAGTTCTTAAAAATATCCTATATTTGTAAAGCGCCAAACCCCAAAACGGTGCTTGTTTTTGTTTTTGTTTAAATCCTCTAATTCGTTAGGGGATTTTCTTTTTATAAAAAAAACTTAAAAAAAGTAAGCGATATTAAAATATAGTTGTATCTTTGTCGAAACAAAAACAAAAACAAAATGGAATTTACTACTTACGAGCAAGAATTTAGAGGAGCTACAAGAACTATTTACACTACGAAAGTAGGAGGAACTACCTACGAAGCCGGATCTTTAGAAAGGCTTAAGGAAATGGTAGATAATCACGTAGAAGAAAAACAAGGAACCTTTAAAAACTAAAGCGATGAATCAATTAGAAAAGCATAAAAAAGCGATTAAATTATTAAAAGCTATCGAGGAAGCGAATAATAGAGCGGAATCGAATAAAACTTGGTTAGCAACCTTAAAAGGATTAGGTGCTAAATTCCACGAAGAAAGATTAGCTATTAATCTTGCGATTAAAGAACGACTTCAAAATTATTACGATAAATCTTTTAAACTTTAAATTATGGGAGTAGTAATAAAACTAAAAACAGCTTCTACTAAGGAAATAGCGAATCGGAATAATAAAGCCTTAGTTAAAAAGATAATTTCGGATCCTTCCGAAAAGTATAAGCTACCGAAAGGAATCGTAAGTTTGATTAACTTTATAAACGAAAACCGAGAAAGTAGAGTAACGGAAACGGCTAAAGTAATTAAGCCTTTTAAAATCGATTCCTCTTGGAATTGCGATGTAACTATAGAAAGTAAAAACCAATATTATTAAAACTAAAAATTATGCAGAAAAAAGACAAGAAAAAGGATCCTTTAAAAGAAAGTATCTTCGAGGAGGCTAAAAAAGAAAAAAAAGCCGGAAAGAAAATTTTAGAGATAGCGAAAACGCAAGAAGTAGAAAAGTTAAATAACGGCTTTAAATACGTTCTTCTTGCGGATAACAAAACGAGAGTTTTAAGAAAAGCGTAATGAAAAAGGTGGTGCCAAATAAAACTCCGGAGGAAGTAGAACAAAATAAATTCTATATGAAATTTATTAGAAGCGATAAGCCGATTTCGAAAGAAGTAATCGATAGCTTTAGAAATTTAGTAGCAAGAATTAAAAGAGAAAAACGAAATTTAAGTAAATAATAAAAAAAGATATGAAGAAATTTGTAGTAACAATTAAGGAAGCGATAAAAAAGTGGAACGAAAAGAATCCGACTTTAAAGCAAAAAAACATTAATATCTTAGCGGAAGAAATAGGAGCCACGAGCCAATATGTTTCTCAACTCGGTAGAAGATACTCGGATAGGCTCGAAGCTCATTTAGAAGTAGTTTTCGATTCCGAAGATAAAGAAGTAAATAAAAAGGTTTGGGAAAGCTATAAATCTTTAAATTTAGTAACGATAGATAATGTAGAAAAAATTCGAGTTATCTTAGATTGCGAAATTGGAGATCTATTTAAAAAGGTAGAATAATGACGGAAGCCGATTTAATAAAGAAGCTCGAAGCCGTAAAAACAAATGCAGATTTAATCGAAGTATTAGAAATTAATCCTCCGGAAAGTTGGATTAAGGAACATCCTATAATAAAAACAAAATTTCTTCCTATCGATAAAGTAGAATTCTTATTAAGAACTATCTTTAAGTTTAATTACAAAATCGAAGTATTAGAGCATAAGGAAATTTTTAACGCTACGAGTGTAGCCGTTAGAGTTCATTATAGGGAGTTAGATATTCCGAATAATTGGTTATTCCACGACGGACTTGGAGCGGATGAACCGCGAAAGATGTTTATTAGCGAAGCGAAAACGGATATGTTTGAAAACTTCGCCGTTTCTTCTTCGGTTCCTTTAGCTAAAACTTTAGCGGTAAAAGATGCTTGTGATCATTTCGGAAAGCTTTTCGGATCCGATTTGAATAGAGTAAATACTATAGAAAAGAAAACTCCGGCTCCGGCCGTAAATAAATTAGCTATGATCGAAGAGCTATATAAAAAACTAAAACCTAAAATACTTCCGGATGATAGAATGCATATCGAAAGAATTATTGAGGATAAATTAGCGATCGATTACGATAAAATTTTAACCGAATTAAAAACCCTTGAAACTAAAAACAAAAAATAATGGCATTATCAATTAAAAGAATAGGAACGGCAACTTCGAGTACTATAGTTTCGATTATTTCGGAAGGTAGAAGCGCCGGAAGTATAGGAGCGCCTTTTTTTACTTACGCGGAAGAGTGTAGGTTTGAAAGAGGATTATTGCAAAACTTAGAATCGGAAATAGAAGTTTTAGCCACAGAATGGGGAAAACTTGTAGAGAGCTTTGTACATAAGCGATTACCGAAGGATTATAAATTTCATTCGGATCAAACTAAATCGCACCCGAAATATTTAGGATGGGTTGGAACTCCGGATGGATCTAAATTAAAAAACGTTTTAGATAAGTGGATCGAAGATGCTATAACCGATATTAAATGTCCTTTAACGAAAAAGGCTTTTTGCCAATTAGTTAGCGGATTATACGAACTTCTTCCGGAAGGAGGAGTTAAGAAAATCGAGAATCCGGATATGGATAAAGCCTTAAAAAACGTTTTAGATAAGTCGAAATCGGGAAAAACGTATTATTGGCAATTAGTTTCGAATTCTTGTATTTTCAATACTAAATATGCGGAGTTAATAGTATTTATGCCTTTCGTAGAAACTTTAGAGGAAATTATAAAGTATAACGATAATCTTCCGGAATCGAGTTATAAAGTAGCTTTCGCAAGAGCCGGACAATTACCTTTTTTATTAAAAGAAAGCGGTTATGAAGAGATTAATATTATTCGCTTCGAAGTAAATTTAGAAGATAAAAAGTTTCTCGAAAGAAGATATAAAATCCTCGATGAAGTTGTATGCCTTCCTTCGATAACTTACGAGAAATTTTTAGAAGATGCTAAAAAAGTATCTTTCGACGAAAAGAAAGTTATAGATTTACTTAATAAAATAAACGGAAAATAATATGCTAATTTTTTATTGGATTACGGTATATTACACTAATTTCTTAAGAGATATTTTACCTAAATTAAAAAAGGAAGAAGCGGTAAAGATAGTTTTAGCTTTTTATATATTAGTAAACGTAATATTTTGGAGCCTATTTTTTTACTTTAAAATCGGAGAAAAGATAGTAAAAGAGTTTTCGGAGATCGTAACTATAAATCCGAATTGGTAATGGAAAACTCGTTACTAAAATTTCAGATATGTAGTATAGAACAAGCTAAAAACTTAAAGGAATTAGGCTTAAGACAAAATTCGTTATTCTACTATGTTAATAATTGGCTTGGGCCAAGAAAAACGGAGATCGACGATGGAGAAATGGTAATTACTTCGGAAGAAAAATTAATTACTCGAAAGAAAGGAAGAGAGCGCGGAACCGAAGTAGAATTTGTTTCTGCTTATACCGAAACCGAATTAAGGGCCTTCTTTCCTTACGGATTAACTATTTTTATAGAATCTCTTCCGGAGCTTCCGGAAAGGCTTTTTAGCCATATTTTAGAAGAAGGAATTCCGGTAGATGAGTATAACGAAAACTTCAAAGAATTTTTTAATATAAATGATCAAGAACACGAATTATAATGGGGAAAATAATTAAAGTAGATTTAGAGAGAGATTCTATTTCGGATTTAACGATGGATGAGATTCTAAGATTAAAGGAAATAATAGCGACTTCGTTACAAATAGCGCGGAAAAATGCTAAGAAGAAAAAGCCGATACAAGGATTGCTATTCGATACGGTAGCGACGAATCCGGAAATAGAAACTACCTTCGAGAAATCTAACGCCGGAATTTGGGCCGTATTCGAAAAGGAATTATTAGAAGTCGAGCAAATGGGTGTAGATATTAAGCACTACTATCAATCCGTTTTAAATTGGAGCCTAAAGAAAAAAGGTATTAAAAGAACTTCGAGAGGTTGGATCGCTACAACGCAAGATTTTATGCGAAGCGATAAGCAAAAAAATAAGCTCGTTATGGTAGATAATCTACCGAAGGAAGCGGAGAATTCGGAAGCGATGTTGAAATACCTAAATATGTAGATTATGGAGTTAGTAAATAAAACGGATTCGCTACAATTATTCGAACTATCGGAGAATAAAGTTATTCGAGAAAGGCAATTAATGCTAAAGGTTACGGAGGTAAAAAGTAAATTAACTGCAGTAGAAGGTTTAATAACCGAAGCTACTACGAAGATGACTATTAAGGAAACTCCGGAGAAGGCTTTATTAGATCAAATTAATATATTAGTTCCGATGATCTGTAAAGATTTAGGAATCGTTAAATGGAACGATACGCCGGATAGAGGCCAATATACTAAAACGAGATTCTACCAAACTATAACTCGATATTATTCCGGATTAAGCGTTTCCTCTTTAAAATTAGCTTTTGATATGTTAGCGATCGGACAGCTCGATGAATACCTTCCGAAAGATAGATTTCAACAGCCGGAGAAAAACCACTTCGGAGAATTCTCTTTTGAATTTTATTGTAGGATCCTAAACGCCTTCGTTAAAAAGAGCGCAGATGTTTGGGGAAAAGTTAGGCTAAGTTTACCGAAACAAGAAAATGTTATATCTTTGGAGGAGCAAAACAAAAACACTAATTTTCTAATAACGGAATTATACGAGGCCTTCGATAATTATAAAGCCAATAAAGTAGATCCGGATTTTCATTTAGAAGTACATATAAACTACTTGATTTCTTTAGGATTAATCGAGAAGAAAAAATATACTTCGGAAAACGTAGAGAAGGCTTATAATAAGTTATTACTCGATACGCATATTTCAAAATTAGAAAGGAAGAAAATGATTTCCGAATACGGCTATAAAAGAAAAACGCACAAGCTCGAAATGGAGGCTCAAAGAATTCAGAATAATAAAACGATAGCTTCTTATTTCGATAAATTAATCTTAAAAAAAATAGAAATTAAAGAGATTTTAAAATTTATATAAATGGCTAAGAAAAAATATAAAAAATGTGATTTAGATAAAGATGGAATCTGCGTTAGAGCAATAAAAGATACTTGCCCTAAAGATAAATGTTTAGGTTTAGATGCGGAGGCTTTAAATAATAAATTAAGGAGTATTAACTACAAATATGAAAAGTAATGAAAAAGTATAAAATTATATATGCAGATCCGCCTTGGAGCTTTAATAACAAAAACACCGGAGGAGGTTTAAAAAGTGGAGCATCGGCGCATTACGAAACAATGAAAATCGAAGATATTAGTAAACTACCGATAAACGAAATAGCGGATGAGAATTGTGTTTTATTTATGTGGTGGGTAGCCTCGCAACCGACGGAAGCGATTAAGTTAGTAGAAAGTTGGGGATTCAAAGTTAAAACGATGACGGGATTTAATTGGGTAAAAACTACTAAACTCGGAAAGCTATTCTTCGGAATGGGATTTTGGACAAGAGCCGGAAGTGAGTGTTGTTTAATAGCTGTAAAAGGAAAGCCTAAAAGATTAAATGCCGGAGTAAGGTCCGTAATAATAGCGGAAAACCAAAAGCATTCGCAGAAGCCGGAAATATTTAGAACGGAAATAGTAAAATTAATGGGAGATTTACCGAGAGTAGAATTATTCGCAAGAAACCAAACGAAAGGTTGGGATGTATTCGGAAACGAGGTAGAAGGATCTATAAAACTTTAAAATGGTAAAACCTACGATAATATCGATAGACTGCGGAGGAAGTGGAGGAATAGCTATCTATAAAAAAGATTGGCTTACTAACTTAATTCCGATGCCTAAAGATTTATCGGATCTAAAAACCTACTTCGAGTATGTAAAGGAGAATAACGATAACGTAATCGTTTTTATAGAAAAGGTTCAAATGTTTATGAGTGATTCCGACGAAGAGAATAAAGGGAAACAATTCCGGATAGCTAATATGCTATCGAATTATAACCAAATTAAAGCATTAATAGTTTACTACGGCTTCGAGTATGTAGAAGTTTATCCGAATACTTGGCAATCGGTTTTAGGCTTCGGATCGAGAGGATTGGATTCTACTACGAGAAAGAATATTTATAAACGTTTCGCGGAGCAGAATTTTCCGATGGCGAAAGTAACTTTATCTACTTCCGACGCTTTATGCATTTTAAAATTCGCCTTAATAAAATTCGAAGAGGATTATTCTTGGATAGTCGAGAGGATAGAAAACAAAAAGAAAGCCGGATTATTTTGAAAAAGAGAGTAATGATATTAGTGCCTAAAGGATTCGATTTTACTACTTGCTCCTTAGCGGAGTTAGAAGCTAAAGGAACTCGTATAGAAGTAAGAGGAGAATTCGAGGAAGATTCGAAAACGGAACCGTTTAAAATACCGGAAGAAAAAGTTTATACTTTCGAGAATAAGAGTAAGTATATAGGAAATCCGAAGAGAAATTATAGAAGTAATCAATAACCTTAAATAAAAACAGAATGAACAAATTAAGCGAAGAGCAAAAAGCAAAAGTTTTAGGAATAGTTTCTAATTTATCCGGAGTAGATTTAGAAGAGATTAACGAAGATTCTAATATTACTACGGATCTCGGATTAGATTCGTTAGATGAAGTAGAATTAATTATGGAACTCGAAAAGGAGTTTGATTGCGAAATACCGGATCACGACGCGGAAGAAATCTTTTTAGTTAAAGATTATTATACCGCTTTAGAAAAGAATATTAATCGATAAATATAAATATTATGAGTACAAAAAAGAAAGTCGTATCGTTCGAACACTTCGATTTAACGAAGTTTAAGTTTGTCGATAAAAACGTAGAAATTAGCTATTTCGATTTAGAAGATAGGGAAACGCTACAAAATCCGAAATCGAATCATTTACCGCACCAAAAGTTAATTGATAGCCTCGATGATTTTAAGGAAATATTCGCTAAGGCTTCCGGCCACTTATCCGGATGGGAATTCGCAAGAGAATCCTTAAGAATAGATTTAGATCTTCTTCAAGAAGCGAAAAAAGGTTACGATAACGAAGTAGAAAACCATAAAGTTAGCGGAGTTTCCTTCGTAGGAGATAAGATGAAAGGAATTCAAATTTCCGGATCATTTAAAAGCCTTTTAAATTCTTATGGTTATGCTTCTCCAAAAGTATATTTCGAAGATGATAAAATTAGCTACGGAGAAGAAGCTAAGGAGTTAGCCGAAAAACTTCGAGAAAGAGTTTATGCTTATCTATTCTTAGGAGAATTAGGAGCTAAGAAAAAGAAATCGGAGGAAACGGTAGATCCAAACCAAGCAAGTATTTTAGATCCGGATCAACAAGTTAATCCAACGGAAACGCACGTTGCGGAGATAATAGATAAACCGAAGCGAAGAGGAACAGTAAAACCGAAACCGGAAAGTAAATAAATTAACCTAAAGGAACTACTTCGATAACCGGAGTAGTTCCTTTTCTATTTAAAAATATGGAAGTAAAACGATATAAAGAAAAGGTTTGTAAGTTATCCGGTAAAGTTTGGAAACAATATAATTCCTTGCAGAAATGCGTTTGTGATAAGTGCAAAGAAGCGAATCCTCCGAAAAGGATAGAATATAAACCAAAACCGAAAACAACGCTAAAAAAGGCTTATTCGATACCAAAAGAGAGTAAGAAGCGAATAGTAGAAAAATCAAAGTATTTAGTCTTAAGAAAAGAATTTTTAGCGAAGCCGGAGAATAGAATTTGCCCGATTAAAGGAACTCCTACGACCGACGTACACCATAAAAAAGGTAGAACCGGATATGCAGACGATTGGGCGCGAAGTAACGGAATAACGCTATATTTAGATATTAGATTTTGGGTTGGACTATCGAGAGAAGGACATAAATTCGTAGAGGAGAATCCGGAGTGGGCAAAGGAAAACGGATATTCTTTAAATAGGCTCGATAAATAATTTATAAAAAAACTTAAAAAAAGTAAGCGATATTAAAAATATAGTTGTATCTTTGTCGAAACAAAAACATTAAAAATATGAAAATACCTTTATACATACACCAGTTAGATTTAAGTAGTAGAGATTTTAAATTTTTATTACAAAATCATTTAGGAACTAATACGGTTAAGTATTCAGATAAGCAAGTTAGCGATATTGTTAAAAGAATAGAGCCGATAATACATATTAGAAATATATTTTGGAGAGAAGATAGTCAAGAGCCAAGTTTAAAAATACTTAGATTTTTTAGGAAATATAAAATACAAATATCCTTTATAAACGGTCACGAATTAGAGGCAGATTTAAGACTTCTTAAAATATTATCTCCTCCGTTATTAGAATACGTTAATAGTTGCGAAAAAATAGATTTATAATATGGAAGCACCTTTCTATATAGGCCAAGAGATAGTTTGTATTAAACAACACCAATCCGGCTTTCTAAAAATAAACCAAGATTATACCGTTACGGATATTTATCAATGCGATAAGTGTAAAAGACGGAGCGTTTGCGTAGGAATAGAAATCTACTGCTACGGAATAGTTTGCGGATGCGGTTTAATAGACTTAAGAGAAATTAGCGATGCGCCGTTTCCGGTTTTATTATTCGCTCCGAAAGAAAGTAAAAAATCTACTATGTCCTTCGAAGATGCTATAAAGCTCGTTACTTCTAAGAAATTAGAAAAGGTATGAAAACGGAAGAATATATAAAACTTTTTAACTTCACTATAGATTGGGTAAAGCTCCGATTCGTACCTTTTACGATGGACGATATTCGAGAAGAGTATATAATTAAGAATCCTCTTCCGGAGAATCTAAAAATATTCGGGCAGGTAATTAAGAATCTACAGAAAACCGGAGCTATTAAATTTAACGATCGTTTTATTAAATCGAGGCAGAAGGGAAAGAAGCGGTATATAATGCAATGGATTTCTAAAGAGTATTCGGAACGACAATCGAATAACCGGATCTCGGAGGAAAAGGCGAAAAGTAGAGAATTAGAGAAAACACAAACAAAAATAAAATTATAACGATGTTCGAAAATTTAGGATATTTTAAAGAGTACTACGTCGATGGAAAATTTACCGGAACCGTAAAAAGCGAAAAAGATAGAGAGGTTATTGGCTACTCCGGAAGAAGAATCGAAACGACTACCGAAGAGATTATTTTGGATAACGGAAAAAAAATTAAGAAAGGAACGGAAGTTAAAACCTTCCTTTATCCTTTAAACGGTAAATTAATAAAATAGAAATTATGGCAAGACAAAATCACGAACGGCAATTAAAATTAGAGCCTTTAAGAATTAATTCGGCTATCGAAAAGATTACCGGATTAGGATTCGAAATAACGAAAAGAACTTCTACTTCGATTCAATTCGTTTTTAAAAGGGAAACGGTAACTTATTATCCATATTCGGGTTGGGCCTCCGGAAAATCGATTATAGACGGAAGAGGATTCGACCATTTAATTAAAAATATCGATAGGAAAGATTCTATAGTTAATAATAAAGATTTCTATGAGCATAACGATAGAAACGGAAACAACGAAAGAACTAAAAAACGACTTCGACAACTCGAATGTTTAGGCTTATCTGAAGTAGGAATAGCAAGTTTTGGAATAGAAGGAGTTTTATCCGGAGTTTTTATAGAAAGAGTTTGGAGCTATAACGAAAAAAGTTGGGAAGGAACTATAGAATGGATTAAAGATTTATCTAACTAAAAATAAAAATATGAAAATAAATAAAGATATTTGTTTCTTCGACGCGGAAACAACCGGAACCAATCCGGAAACCGATAGAATCGTAGAGTTATCTCTAACGAGAATCTTTTTAGACGGAACCCGAAAAACTATTACTTGGTTAATTAATCCGGAAAGGGAAATACCAAAAGAGGCTTCGGATATTCATAAGATTACCGATGAAATGGTAAAGGATTGTAAAACCTTTAAGGAGTTAGCTCTGGAGATTTACCGAGAATTTTACGGATCCGATTTATTCGGGTTTAATAGTAACGAGTTTGATATACCGTTAATGATAGCGGAAATGAAACGCGCCGGATTAACCTTCTTAGATTGGCCTTATAGTTTAGTTGACGTGCTTAAGCTATATAGAAAACTACACCCGCAAAACCTTTCGGCTTTATTTAAAAAATATACCGGAGAAGATTTAGAAAATGCGCATAGCGCGAATACTGACGTTTTAGCTACGGAGGTAGTTTTAAGCCATATAATGAAAGATTTCTTCGAGGATAATACTACTCCGGAAGAGCTTGATTCCTTTATTCAAGGAGATAGAAAGCGTTTAGATATAGCAGGAAAGCTATATATGGATTCGGAAGGAGTAGTAAGATGGGCCTTCGGAAAGCATATCGATAAGGCTTGGGATTACGATTTAGGATTTACGCAATGGGTTTTAACGAAAGATTTTCCGGAAGATACTAAGAGGAAACTCCGTGATTTATTAGCTAATGTTAATTGATAGTATAATAATTAAAGTAGAAGAAACTTTAGAAATTAACGTTTCTTCTACTTGCCGGAAACCTAATTTTATAGATGCTCGGATGATCGTTTATAAAATAGCAAAAGATGCTAAGATTTCTCATTGGGATATTTCGGTAGCTTTAGGATTAAATCACGCAAGTATAACGAACTATAGTAAAAAATTCGATTCCTATTCGAGAAGCGTGGATTTTAGACTTAAATACGCTAAATGCTTATTGGCTTTAGAAGAATTTAGCGAAGAAAATTTATCGGAGAAGCAAAGATTAGAAATCCAAATTAATAGATCGAAGCGAAGGATAGCGGAGATTTTAGAAAAATTTATGGTTTTAAGATAAAAAAACTTAAAAAAAGTAAGCGATATTAAAATATAGTTGTATCTTTGTCGAAACAAAAACGATAAGATATTATGGAAACTACTTTTAAAATAGCTAATATCCACGCTAAAGAATTAGAGGAAGCGATAGAATTACACGAAATAAAAGGCTTGGCTTCAAAATCGGAAGGAAAACGTAATACTAAATTTATTTTCGAAGATATAACCGGAGAAGGAGTTGGAGAAGTTTATAGATTAATCGATAATATAGAATCAAGAGAAAATTAAAAATCAATTATAATTATGGAAACAAAACCTAAAACAACGGAGTTAACCGTTTTAAACTTCGGAGAAATCGATATTAAAAAATCGAAATACTTCGCGGAAAAAAAGAAATCGATCAAGGGAGTAATTACGAAAAATAAAGTTATCGTTATTACCGATAATAAAAGCTACGAGGCCGGAAAGGTTAGTAGAACTGCGGTTAGAAGTCTTAGAACCGGATTAGAAAACGAGAAAAAAGATGTAGCTAAAATAATTAAGGAAACTATTAACGAAAAAGTTGCTACAGAATACGATAATCTTATCGAGGAAGTTAAAAAAGAAGAGGCGAAAAGGCAAGAAGGCATTACCACTTGGGAGCAAAAAAAGGAAAAAGAAGCCGAAGATAAAAGAATTAAGGAAGATCAAAGAAAAGAAAAGCTAACTACTTATATTTCTACCATTAAGGCAGATCTTGAAAAAATTATCGTTTCTACCGATTCCTTCGGTAAAATAGATTTCAATAAAAAACAGTTTAATTCGGTAGTCGATATTTCTGCGGAGCATATTTTAAAAGGAATCGATTTAGAGGAATTCGAAGTTGATTATCACGATATGATTTCCGGCCGTTCCGAAGCCTTTCAAACGGTAATTACTAACTTAACGACGGCTCACGAACTCGAAGAGAGAAATAAAGCCTTAGCGATTTCGGAGTTGACTAACGAGCGTAATAACGAGCTTTTCGATTACGGCTTTAGATACAAAGGAGAAATTCCTTTAGGAGAATTCGAATTGGAGGAATACGCGGAAATAATGGTTCCGGAAAGAACTAAGTTTAGAATTAAAACGATCGAGGAATTAGGCTTTACTAAAAGCGTAAGTAACGAGAATTTATATATTTATTCTCCTAACGAGAATGTAATTTTATCTTCTATAGTTTTAGAGGTTATAAAAACCGTTCCGGATAAAGTTTGGGAACCGTTAGTAAACAAATCTAAATTCGATATTCAAGCCTACGAAGAAACTCCTGAAGCGGAATCTAAAGTAGAGGAATCCGAAAAAGTAGAAGAGAAAAAAGAAACTCCGGCTTCTCCTTCCGGTAATTTTTCCGGAAACATTACTTTAAAAAGTAAAGTAGAAGAGGTAGAGGCTCCTTTAGAGTTTAACGGCTTGGATAATCCTAAATTAAAAAATCCGATAAGTAAATTAATCGAGATATTAAGAGGAAGAGGATTTGAAGAGAGCTTTATCGAAGAAACTTTAGCTCCGGTAGAAAGAGAAGTAAGAGAGTATATAATCGACGCTTACAACGACGGCCAAACCGATACTATTAAGATCGTATTAGGAGAATTAGAAAAAGAGCTTCCGATAGAAGAAGTAAAAGAAATGGCTAAAGAATTCTCCGGAAATATTAATAAAATGGATGCCGTAGAATACTATAATCAAAAATTCGAAAATTAATCAAACTTGTGGGCCGGAGCGAAAAATACGCTCCGGTTTACTTATTAAATAAAAGTATATGGTAGAAGGATTTGAGATTTTAACCTACGAGTTAAACGAATACGAAACGGAGAAACTACTTCCGTTATTAATCGAAGGATTTAAAACTAAATTAGGTAAAGAGAAAGAAATAACTTCGACGGAGATAATTCGCGTTTTAACCGCGAAAGGATATAAAATTACCGGAGCAAGATTGAGAAAAATAGTTAATTACATTCGAGTAAATAATTTAATTTTTAATCTAATATCTACCTCGAAAGGCTACTATATAGCTACTTCGCAAGAAGAGTGCTTAAAATACCTAAAATCTTTAAAAGAGCGAATCGGATCTATTACTTCGGTTTACGACGCTTTAGAATTTCAACTTAAAGAAACTATTAAAAAATAGAGATATGAAAATAGAAACTATAACTACTGAAAATAAATTAAATGATTCTTCGATTTTATCCGACGGCCATTATAATATTCAGAAACACGGACATTCTTTTATATATGAGGATAAATTATACACCTATCATTCTTCGGGATTAGCTCGTTGCGTTTACGTTTCTGATTGTGGGGAATTCGTTATAAAAGTACCTATTGGCCCACGTTACGAATATGACGAAGAAGAATTAAAAGAGCATTTAACAAACAATTTTAGATATGCGGATTGCACGATTACGCATAACTTAGGGGAGGCTAAAGCCTACGAAGAATGTCCGGAAGAATTTAAAACTTTTTTAGCGAAAACGGAGTTACTTCCGAATTGTTGGGTAAAACAAGAATTTGTGGAAGTTCTAAAATGTTCTTTTACCGGAAGGCACGATTTAAGAGAAATCGGAAGGAGAAAAGATGGAAGTATATGTGTTTTTGATTACGATCCTCTACTCGAAGATTTTATTTTTACCGGATTTAATTTCGGTAGATTGCCAAAAATAATATCCGATATTGAGGTAAAATTACCTCCGAGATTTATAGGAGAAGAAAAGAATTAACTTAGATGATAGAGAAATTAACGGCTCAACAAGTTTGCGATAGTAAAACGAAGCATACTCTAATATCTGCGGAGTTTTCGGTAAATAACGGAGATAAAGGATTATCTCAAAGTTTCTATCTATGTAAAATTTGCAATACCTACCACGTAACTACTAATAATAAATCGGTAGAGAAGAAGCGGAAGAATAAATTTTTAAATAAATACGATAACGAAACCTATAAAGCGATCCGGAATAAGAAGAATAAAAAGGCTTTTAGGAGTAAGAAAAAAAGGTAATATGGGAAAGCAAGGAGAAAAATACCAACCAAGTAATGGAACGGAAAGCGGAGTAGATTATTTTATAATTAAGCTCGGAAAAATAACGTGTACTAAAAATTGTAATAACTAAAACCAAATATTATGCATAGTGTAGATTTTGAAGGAACGAATACCATATTAAGTAAGCCTAAAAATATGACGGATGAGCAATGAGATCCGATTAAAGCCGAAAGAGGAGAAGATTCGCAAGGATTTCCTTATTTTGCCGTAGCGTTTATGCCTAACGCCGACGATATGAAAGCCTTACAAGAAGGAAGGCCTTTATTTATAAAAGTAATCGGAAATTCTTTTCCTCCGATAGCGGTTTATACTTTTGACGAAAACGGAGAAGGTAATTGGGATTAATACTTAAAGAAAATATGGATAAAAATAAAGATCTCTTCGGAGAAGAAGTAGTAGTAGATTTTTTATTACGAGATAAATTTATAGAGCCTCCTTTTAGTATCTTAGATACACGCGGAGGAGCTTGGCAAAACCGGAAAAGAAAGTGGAAGAATCTCGGAATGAAGTCGGAGGTAGGAAGAGAAAAAAGTATGACGCATACAATTCCGCTTAAGGCTTACGATAAGAATAATATGGAGGAAACGTTTTATAGCGATAAGGCTCAAGAATTAAATACATCTATATTCGATCCGGCCCTTTGTGAACTTTTATATCATTGGTTTTGTCCGGAAGGAGGAACCGTTATAGATCCTTTCGCCGGAGGATCCGTTAGAGGAATCGTAGCGAATAAATTAGGCTTTAAATATACCGGAATCGAAATTAGAGAGGAGCAAGTACTTAGTAATATAGAGCAAGGAATTACCATTTTAGGAAAAGAAAATTCTCCTAATTGGATCTGCGGAGATTCTAACGAGGAACTCGATAAAATCCAAGAAAAGTTTGATTTCGTTTTAAGCTGTCCACCTTATGCCGATTTAGAAGTTTACTCTACTTTAGAAGGAGATATTAGTAATATGCCCTATAATAAATTCTTAGAGATCTACGAAAGCATTATTTTAAAAAGCTGTTTACTTCTTAAGAAAAACGGCTTCGCTTGTTTCGTAGTAGGAGAAGTTAGAGATAAAAACGGATTCTATTTAGGCTTCGTTCCGGATACTATAAAAGCCTTCGAGAAAGCCGGAATGAGATTCTATAACGAAGGGATCTTGTTAAACGCGGTAGGAAGCGCTTCGATGAGAGCCGATAAACAATTTTCGGCCGGAAAGAAATTAGTTAAGATACACCAAAACGTATTAATATTTAAAAAGCCTTAGTTATGATAACAATAGAAAACCATAAAGGAGTAATAGTTTTAAGGGATGATTTATTAGTAGGAGGAACAAAATCTATATTAATGCCTTATTTAATTAAAGACGCGGAAGAATACGTTTATGCTTCTCCGGTTTACGGAGGATTTCAAATAGCATTATCGGCCTATTGTCAAGGAATCGGAAAAAGAGTAACTATATTTTGCGCGAAGAGAAAAGAGATGCACGAAAACACTAAAAAGTGTATCGAATACGGAGCTACTATAGTAGAGGTTCCTTTTGGATATTTATCGGTTGTAGAGAAAAGAGCTTTAGATTATTGTAAAGATACCGGAGCCGAGAAATTAATTTTCGGAGCTAAAACTATCGAAAATAAAACTCTAATAGCTAATAGAGTAAAAGCAGTTATAGAGAAAATAGGATTCGAGCCGGAAGAAATTTGGTGCGCGGTAGGAAGCGGAACTTTAGTAGATAGTATTTTAATAGGAACTACTACGGCCAAGATATACGGAGTAGAAGTAGGAGCCGAATGTGATATTAAAAACGAAAGGTTAACCGTTATAAAGTATAATAAAGGATTCGATAAGGTTAGTAAATTTAAAGCCGGATTTCCTTCGATGCCTAATTATGATCTGAAGGCTTTCGAATATTGCATTAAATATAAAAAAGGGAAAACGGTTTTATTTTGGAACGTACTATAAAAACAAAAATATGAAAACAAAAACTTTTTATCTAAATACTTCCGAAGTAGAGGAGTTAAAATTAATCCATAATCAAGGCAACGATCCGGTTTTTGCGGAAAGCCAAAACTTAGTAAGTAGAACGCTTAAGGAGAAGCTCGATAGGTTTTGGAATAAAATAGCCGTATTAAAAGGATTCGACTATAATAATTTGGATTGGATTTATACCGAAATTAGAGAATCCTTCGAGGCTAATTGGTTAAAGGCTCCGATAACTTGGAAGGAGTTAAAGGATTTCGTAGAAACGCTATCGGAGGAAGAGTTAGAGAAAGATGCCGTTATTCTATACGATGACGATTCGAATTTTACTCCTCTATTAGAACCTTCAAGAACGGAAGCGGATTTTTACGTTAATAAAAACGATCCGGAAGATGTAGGAACGTTAGAAGATCTTCGAATGGCCCACGATCAAGATTTCGAGCCGGATGATTATTTATTAATAACTCCTAAAGGGAAACCTTTTTTATGGGCCGAAACAGTATAAGATGAAAAAGCTACTATTAATATTAACGTTTATAGCCTTCTCCGGATATAGTCAAAAAATATCCGAGAAGGTTTTAGCTAAAGGAGTAATCTATTCTTGGAAGATTTACGAAGGCATTTTTAAAGACGTGAACGGAAATAGATCTTTAGTATATTTCGTTTTCGATTATAAAAACGGAGGCTATATAGATTCGGAGGCCGGAAGCGAAAGAAACGGCTATATCGGATTATTAGAAAGAGGAGAATTAGAAACCTTAATCGCTATTTTAAAGGAGTTTTCGAACGATAACGGAAACGATATTATTATCGAATACGGAGCCTGTTTTAATCTAAAAAAAGTAAAAGAGGATATTTATCTTTACGACTTTAAAAACTCGTATTTAAAGCTAACGAAATCGAACGCTAAAGGATTAGCTACCGATATTGAAAAGAGTTTAACGCTCCTTCCGGAGATTAGCAACTTATATAAATAAGAAATGGAAAATATAAAGCAATTCAAGAATAAGGATAGATATTTAGAATCGGATAGAGTTTGGACTTTATACTTGCAATATCGAGATGGTTATATTTACGCTACTAATTATTATATATTAGCTCGGATAAAAGGAGAAAGGCCGGAAATATTTAACGGAATAGAAAAAGTAACGCCGTTCGAAAAACTTTTCGAAACCACTAACTTAATCGGAACCGTAGAGAGAAAAGAAGTGAATCGACTTTTACCGATGGAGGATGAATTAGATTATAAACTTAAACTTTATAATAACTTCTTCCAAAAAAAGTATCTCAAGAAGATGTTTAAAGCCGGAGGAAAAGAAGCTAAGGTTTACGAAACCAAAACGAGGTATATGTACGTTTTTAAATTCGAAGAAATAGAATTTTCTATAATGGGAATGGCTAACGATCAAGTAGAAATGGAATCAAAAGAAATACCTATAATTAAACCGGAAGAGAAAAATGGCTAACGAAACGAAAACGGAGGATTTAGCGGAGATAATAGTTAAAGCTATCGAGGAGGAGCCTTTTTTTAAGAAGGAGGTTTTAATTCCTAAAATAACAGCTATTATTAAGGCTTTCCGGTTACGGCTTACGGTTACTAACTTTCAGAAAGAAGGGAAGCCTTCGGACTTCGGGAGGCTATTAAAATCTAACGAGATCCGGAATATAGAAACTAAGTTTTGGAAGGATATTATTCGCGAAAAGGTAACGCCGGAGGAAATGCAAGTTTACTATAACAAGCTCGAAGAAGAGAGAGAGAAATTTGAATCTAAAAGATAAATATGCTAACTCGTAAAAGGTTTGATAATATTAAGAAAGGCGAAATTCTTCTTTTTAAAGTAGGGAAGAAATCGAGGCCTCGATTAGTATTGCAAGACGTAAGAAATAACTGCGTTAAGCTATTAAAAGTAAATAGTACCCATTTCTTAAGTAGTACTACGGTATATAATTATTCCGATATTTACAAAAAAGTTATCGCGGTAATAAAGGTTAAAGCGGATGCCGAAAAGCTAATAGAGTAGGTAAATAAATCTAATAATTAATTATTATGAATGAAATTAAAGAAGGCCAACAGGTAGTTATTACTCCAGGCGCAAACACGAAAGAGCATAAGTTTAAAAAAGCTAAAGCTAAAAAAACTTATATCGGACAAGTTACCGATGTAAACGAAGATTCTATCGACGTAACTGTATTCGATAACGGAGGAATGGTATTCTTAAAGAATATTAAACACAGTTCTACCGCGAAAAAAGACGGATCGAAATGGGATTATAAAGAAGGCGAAGCTCCGGCTTCGGCTAAGAAGTAATTAAATTACATTCGTTAAATACCACAATCAAAACCGCTTCTAACGAGGCGGTTTTTTCTGTTTATATTAAGTAACCGGAAAATATATATCTTTGTATCGTAAACGAAACCAACTTTAAAAAAGTAGTAAGTTATGGAGGAGAAACCGAAAAGAGAGAGAAAATTAACCGATAAGCAGAAAGCGTATTGCGAGAAATACGCCGAATGTCTTAATAAAATGGAGGCCTACCGTAGTACATATAACGCTACTAAAATGAAAAGTAGTAGTATAAACAATGCGGTTAAAGAGCTGTCTAAGAACCCCCTTATAGAAGCCTACGTTAAGGAGTTAATGGGTAAAACCTCCTCGATACTGGAATATAAGATAGAACAATCGCTAAAAGAAGATCTTGATATGATCGAGCGTTATAAAAAACACTTAGACGTTTTAGAAAACCCGAAATCGAGAGAAGCGGAAATTATAGCTTCGAAAAGAACTATGAAGTTTATAGGCCATTCAGCGTTTAGCTCCGCGCAGGAAAGGGTTTCTAAGAAACTC
>Ga0208882_1000118_pt1 | contig 44107 bp, 33 predicted proteins | sample LakWasMet14_LOW5_2_FD_183862 | JGI IMG/M metagenome (GOLD analysis project Ga0208882, IMG submission 183862) | Freshwater sediment methanotrophic microbial communities from Lake Washington under simulated oxygen tension - Sediment Metagenome... | ecosystem: Environmental > Aquatic > Freshwater >...
CTCACCGTCGCCGCGCTCGCTCCGCACCGCGGTCGTCGCCGCGCTCGCTCCGTTCCCCTTTGCAACCTTCGCGTCGCGCGAAGGTGACCACCTGATGTTGCCTGGGGTCAGGCGCTGCACGACGATGCAGAGGCCCCACGCCGTACCCCAGGCCGCGTGAGATGTGTAGAAGGGAAAGGGTTTTCAACCCTCGGACGCGGGGCGCAGCGACCGGACAGCAGCACGAGCCGTCTGCCTGAGGCGCCGCGTCAGTCGACGTCGATGGCGCGGAGGGTGAGGTCTTCGAGGGTGACGTAGCGGAGGGCGGCCTCGTGGGTGGCCATGAGGCGCACCGGCGGGGCGACGCCCGCCTCGAGGGCCTCGCGCCAGCGGAGGGCGCAGATGCACCAGCAGTCGCCGGGGCGCAGCCCCTGGAAGCCGAACTCGCGCCTCGGGGTGGAGAGGTCGTTGCCCACCGAGCGGCTGAACGCCAGAAACTCCTCGGTCACCCTGGTGCAGATCACGTGACGCCCCTCGTCGTGGTCGTCGGTGCGGCAGCACCCATCGCGGAAGAAGCCCGTCTTGGGGTCGTGGGAGCAGTCCTCGAGCGGACCTCCGAGGACGTTCTTCGGGGCGGCGGGGTCGGTCGTGGTGTCGGCCATGGGTGGTGCGGACGATACTACCGAACCCGCCAACGCCAGCGTCGGACTCTCAGGCCTCGAAGCGGGCGCCGGTGAGCGACTCGCTCACGTCCCAGAGGCGCTTTCGCAGCGCGGCGTCGCGCACCTGGGCGGAGGGCTTCGCCTCCTTGCAGTCGTCGAAGTACTTCCCGGTCACGCCGTCGAGCTCGGGCGAGGCGGCGACGTAGACGCTGGTCCGCGATCCCTTCTCCGGGGTGATGAGGAAGGTGCGGGCGGCCCAGCGGAAGAAGGCGTTCATGTCGCGGGCGAGCCCGGTGCTGACCACGCCCGGGTGGACGAAGTTGACCGTGACCTGCGTCCCCTTGAGGCGCTCGGCGAGCTCGACCGCGAAGAGGGCGTTGGCCAGCTTGGAGTCGGGGTAGGGGCCGCGCATCAGGTTGCCCGTGAAGCCCTTCTCGTAGTGGAGGTCGTCGAAGGGGATGCGCCCGCTGGTGTGGAGCTTGGAAGACAGCACCACGACGCGCGCCTTCGGGGCGGCCTTGAGCGCGGGGAGCAGCGCGAGGGTGAGCGCGAAGTGGCCGAGGTGGTTGACCCCCATGGTGGTCTCGAAGCCCTCGGCGGTGAGCGAGCGCTTCGTGGGAGAGAGCCCGGCGTTGAGCACCAGCACGTCGACGACCGGGTGCTTCTCCCGCAGCGCGGCGGCGAAGGCGCGCACCGAGGCGAGGGAGGCGAGGTCCATGGGCATGAGCTCGATGCGGTCGCTGCCGGTGGTGCGGGCGAGGTCGTCGCGCACGGCGGCGGCCTTCTCCATGTTGCGCACCGGCAGCACCAGGGTGGCGCCGAGGTCGGCGAGGTAGCGGGCGGTCTCGACGCCGATGCCGTCAGAGGCGCCGGTGACCACGGCGACCTTGCCATCGAGCCGGGAGAGGGGCTTCGGGTGCTTCATCATGGGCGCAGGTGATCTCACCCGCGCGGGGGCAATGGCAATGGGAGAGGGGGGGCGCTACATCGCCGCGCAGCCCGCGTAGGCCGAGCCGACGGGCGGCATCAGCATCGTGCAGGCGCCGCGGCCCACGGCCGAGCAGTCGATGCGCGTCTGGACCCCTTCGAGGCACACGGAGATGGCGGCGCCGTCACACCGGCTGCCGCTCGCGGCGTTGGGCGCGGGGATCGTGCACCCGGTCGCTCGCGGCACGCAGCGGGCGATGCCCCGGGCGTCGGGCATGCAGCGGCGACCGATCGATGCGCAGTCCGAGCGGTTCTCCACGATCATGCCCGACGAGCGGTCGCGCACGCACAGCACCGCCGTGTCGCCGTCGCAGCGCGCTCCCTCCGCCGCGCAGGTGGCCGGGGCGGGCATGCACCCCGGGCTGCTCCCTCCGGAGCCGCCGCCGAGGCACACGGTGCCCGCGGGGCAGGGCTCGCGCACCTCGCCGTTGCCTCCGCCGACGCGAGGGCGGCACCACGCGCGGACGTTGCCGTCGCAGCGCCCGCCGCCCGGGGTGTCGCACTCGTTGGCGCCCGCGGGCAGCACGCACACGCCGTTCATGCAGGTCTGGCCGACGGTCGTGCAGTCGAAGACGCGCGGGAGGTGGTTGCCGCCGGGGGTCGAGCAGCGCACCGCGACGTTGCCCACGCAGGAGGCCGTCGCCGACCCGGAGCAGGGCGTGTTGAACTCCACGCAGCGCAGGTACGCGTCGCAGGTGGTCGAGGTCGTGGCGCAGTCGGCCATGCGCGCGTAGCGCACCCGCTGCTCGGGAGAGTCGAGCTCGACGCGCTGGGCGATCAGGGTGAGCGCCCGCTCGGTACAGAGGTCGGAAGGGATGCCGAACTGCGCCGTGGTGTAGCCGCAGGCGTGGACCTTCCGGCACATCTGGAGCACCCGCTCTGCGCCCATGGGGGCGGCGGGCGCGTCGGTGGTGACGGGCGCGTCGGTGGTGACGGGCGCGTCGGTGGTGACGGGCGTGTCGGTGGTGACGGGCGTGTCGGTCGCGGGAGTGTCGCTGACCGAGGCGTCGGTGGGCGTGGAGGTGTTGCCGCCGTCGCTGCAGGCCGTGAGGAGCAGCGTCGCGGCAAGTGCACGAAGGCACGAGCTCGGGATGATCTTCATGGCCGAGCTTCGTAGATCGTCCGCCGCACCCGTGGCAAGGAAGCCACCGCTCGCCCCCGGCCGCGCTTGGGAGCGCTGGGGGAGGCTCAGCGCCCTCGGCCGTGTCCTCGGCCGTGGCCTCGATCGTCGTCGTCGTGTCCACGGTGGCGTCCGTGGTCGTCGTGGTCGTCGTGGTCGTCGTGTCCACGGCCGTGGGGCGCCCAGCCGGCGGGCTGCAGGACCAGCACGCTCGGTGCAGGCTCGGCGAACACCAGCGTCGGCCGCGCCGGGTGGGCGACCACGACCGCGGGGCGAGCGACCGGCCGCTCCACGAAGACCACGCCGGGGATGGTCGCGACCACCACGACGCTCGGGGCCTCGGCGCCGAGGTACACCGCTCCGCCGATCGACACGCTGGGGAGCCCGACCTCGAAGCGGGTGTGGGCCCCGACGTCGAAGTGACCGACGAGCGCCACGCCGGAGGGGCGGAGCGCCACCGGGCGGTCGCGGCCGCCGACCTTCACGACGAGCGAGGGCGCCTCGATCTGGGCGGGGGCGATGGGCTCTCCTTCGAGGGTGGTCCAGAAGGTGGCGACGTCGCCGGTGCGGGCGATGGCGACCTCGACGGCCCGGTCGCCGACCACGGTCACCTGGCCGCCGTGCCGAGGCGCCGGGGGCTGCACCGTCGAGGCGAGCACCACGGGGGCGGTGAGCATCTGCACCGGCGCGGCCGTCGGCGAGGGCTGCACCGACACCTCGACCGGGTACTGCCCGGGCGGCACCCCGGCGGCGCGGCCGACGTAGGCGTGCGCCGCGGGGTCGTAGGTGACCGGCACCGACTGCACCCGGCCGTCGGGCTTGCGCAGCCCCACGCGCACCGAGCTCGGCTGCATCGGGGCGCCCTGCGGGGTCGTGACGTAGGTGAGCACGCGGCCATCGGGCTGCGCGAGCACCTCCGCGCGGAGGTTGGCGGAGAGGGCGAGCACGCCGCCGTGCTCGGCCACGGAGCCGCGAGCGGCGTCGGCGGAGACGACCGCGGGGGCGGCGTCGGCGGCGCGACGCTGACAGGCGGGGAGCGCGAGCAGTACCAGACTCGGGAGCAGGGACGATCGCTTCATGGTCCCAAGGGTGTGGAGCATCCGCTACGCCGTTGCCATGACGACCACGCGTCGCGAGCGGTGGTCCGTGCAGTTTCATGGGCCGATGTGGTTCACCTCAACACGAGGGCCGCCATGAGCGCATGGAAGAGCGTGGAAATAGGGCTCTGGACCCCCCCTTCGGCCCTCCGTGCTCGGGCATCATGGCAGCGCCATGAACCCGTTGGGGACCACGCCGTTTCGTAGCGCGCCGATCTCCCCACCGCAGAGGCCTCCGAGGGACCTGAGCGCGCTGGCCTCGCTCGGATGTATCGGCGGCATCGGGGCGCTGGCCCTCGGCTGTGCACCGATCTTCGTCCAGTGGCTCGCGTTGCCGATGCTCCTGGTCGGGGGCTCCTTGCTGGGCGCGACGGTGCTCTGGAAGCGACGGCGGGTGTTCCGATCCAACCTCGCGGCCGCGTCGCTGGTGCTCTGTCTCCTACCGCTAGCCGAGCGCGCCCTCGATTGGAGCATCAAGCGTGAGGTGCGAGCAGTGCGCGTCGCCGCGCGTCGCTTCCACGCCGAGCGCGCCCGGTGGCCGAGGGGCTTCGCTGAGTTGTCTTCGCTGCGGCTGTTGCACGTCTGTGCCCGACGTTTCGGAGTCAACTGCCTTCAGTGGAGCGATCCGTCGCGCTTCGACCCTGGCAGCCATCGTCCTCCCTTCTTGATCCGCTACGTCTATCCGGGGTTCGCGCGCTACTCCTACTCGCTGGAGTCCGACGCGGTGCGCTTCGTCGACTGACCTGATTCTTCCCTCTCCCCGCACTCCCGCTCACTCCCTCAGTGCGCGTCGCTCCACCGTCGCGAGGTCGCGCACCACCGGGATCAGCCCCGCCACCACCCGCGTCATCCGGTCGAAATCCAGCTTGTCCGGAGTGTCCCTCGGCGTGTGGTAGTTCGGATCCCGGTACGGCGCCGAGTCGGTCACCATGATCGCGGGATAGCCCACCTGCCAGTACGACCAGTGGTCGCTCCAGCCGACGCCCGGCGTACGCGCCGACAGCGCTGTTCCCTCCGACGGAAACCTCGCCTGCGCGCGAAACGTCCCCAGCGCGTGCCGCACCAGAGGCGCCATCTCGGTGCTCCCCACGAAGGCGATGAAGTCCCCGCGGTCGGGATAGAACAGGCTCAACGGCGGCGGATATCGCTGGCTCCCGGCGCGAGTGACGTAGTAGCCGACGGTCTCCAGGCTCACCATCGCCACGATGTCGTCGCCCCGCCGCCGAGCCCGCCGCGCGTTGACCAGGCTCCCCATGGACTCCGTCTGGAAGTGGTGCGGCTCCTCGTTGGTGAACGCCACGAACCGCAGCGTGCGCGCCACGTCCGCCTGCGCGAAGGCGCGCGCCAGCTCGATGAGCGCGGCCGTGCCCGAGGCGTTGTCGTTGGCCGCGGGCTTGTCGAGCACCCCGTCGTAGTGCGCGCCGATCAGCACCACCTCCGCCCTCCGTGCGCGGCCCGCGCGCTCGACGATGAAGTTGCGGCACGCCATCCCGTCGGCGCGAAACACCTCGTCGCTCACCTCGTATCCCGCACCCGCGAGCTCGCCGCGCACGTACGCCTCGGCCCGCGCGAGCCCCGCGGGCGCTGATGTGCTGCGGGCGCCGATGCGCGAGGCCAGCGTCTCCACGTGCTCGCGAAGCCGATCGCGGAGCTGCACCTCGTCGGCCGTCAGCGGCGCCAGCGCGCCAGCGTAGGAGCGGCCCGGCATGCGGATGGTCTTGTTCCAGCCGTAGAGGCTGAGGAGGGCGATGGCCGCGCCGAAGAGCCCCAGCCGGATGGCCGCGCCCCGCGTGAAGAACTTCGGACGGAAGCTCGGCATCGGCTCATCAGGCTCGCGCATCCGTCGATGGTACCGTCGCGCGCCATGAGCGACGCGATCCTCCGCACCCCTGACGAGCGCTTCTCGGCGCTGCCCGACTTCCCCTGGAAGCCCCGCTCGCTCGACGTCGGCGGGCTGCGCGTCGCCTTCCTCGACGAGGGGCCGCGCGACGCGGCTCCGGTGCTGCTGCTGCACGGCGAGCCGAGCTGGTCCTTCCTGTATCGCAAGATGATCCCCGGGCTGCTGGCGGCGGGGCATCGCGTGGTGGCGCCCGACCTCGTGGGCTTCGGCCGCAGCGACAAGCCCTCCGACCCTCGCGCGTACAGCTACCAGTCCCACGTCGACTGGATGCGCGCGGTGCTCGTGGGCCTCGACCTTCGCAACACGACCCTCTTCTGCCAGGACTGGGGCGGGCTCATCGGGCTGCGCCTCGCGGCCGAGGAGGGCGACCGCTTCGCGCGGGTCTGCGCGGGCAACACGTACCTGCCCACCGGCGACGAGCGGGTGCCCCCGGCCTTCCATGTGTGGCGGGCCTTCGCACGGTGGACGCCGGTGTTTCCCATCGGTCGCATCGTGGGCTCGGGCTGCGTGCGGGGGCTCTCCCCCGAGGCGCGAGCGGCCTACGACGCGCCCTTCCCCACGGAGCGCCACAAGGCCGGGGCGAGGGTGTTTCCCTCGCTGGTCCCGACGAGGCCCGACGACCCGGCGAGCGCGGCCAACCGTCGGGCGTGGGAGGCGCTTCGGGAGTGGAAGAAGCCCTTCCTCACGCTCTTCGGAAAGAACGACCCCATCACCCGCGGCGCCGAGAAGCGGCTGCAGTCGCGCATCCCTGGAGCGATCGACCAGCCCCACGCGCTGCTCCGAGGGGCGGGTCACTTCCTCCAGGAGGACGTCGGGCCCGAGCTCGCCGACCGCCTCGTCGCGTGGATGCGCTGACCGATGCGATCCTCTGGAACTTCTCCGTCCCCCAGTCGTCCACCCACCGCGATGCGAAACACCATGACCAGGCACTCGACCCTCGCCCTCGCCCTCGTCCTCTGCGGCTGCCAGCGCCCCGTCCCGGCGCAGACGACACCCCCGGCGACGGATGTTCCTCGCGTCACCGACGCGACGCAGGCCACGGCCGCCGACGCGGGTGATCCCACGCTCCCGCTCTCTCGCCTGGTGGCCTTCGGCTCGGCCGACGCCGTGCGCACCTGGATCAACACCTACCAGAGCGCCCAGGGCGGTCGTCGCCGCGGCGGCGCGGGCGGGCCGTTGGACATCCAGATTGCTCCCTCTGCGGCAAGCGGCGACGGCCTCGGCGCCTCGGGCACCGGCCTCGGCGGAGGCGGCGCGGCCGAGGGCACCATCGGCCTTGGCAACGTCGGCACCATGGGCTCGGGGGCCGGAACCGGCTCCGGCCAGGGCTATGGATCGGGCGCCGGGGCGGGGCTCTCCGCGGCTGCTCCTGCTCCTGCTCCTGTCGCGCGCGCTCCCTCCGGCGGGCCGGGCGCTCGCGTAGGCGCCACGGACTCCATCACCAACAACCAGGTGGAGGGCGTCGACGAGGGCGACATCGTGAAGACTCACGGGGAGCACCTGGTGATCCTCCGTCGGGGGAGGCTGTTCTCGGTGCGCCTCGGTGCGACGGCGGTGACGCCGGTGTCGATGGTCGACGCCTACGGCCGCGGACGAGCGCCGGGGGGCTGGTACGACGAGATGCTGGTCGACGGCGACACCATCGTGGTGATCGGCTACAGCTACCGGGCGAGGGCGACGGAGGTCGGGCTCTTCGACATCGACGCGGAGGGCGCCATCCGCTGGCGCGACACGCTCTTCGTGCGATCGAGCGACTACTACTCGTCGCGCAACTACGCGAGCCGGCTCGTGGGGCACCACCTGGTGATGTACATGCCGGTCCCGCTTCGGCTGGAGGGCGATGCGCTGTCGCTGGCCGCGGTGCGCCACTCGCCCGACGCGTCGTGGGAGACGGTGATGGACTACGCCCGGCTCTACCGCCCGGTGCAGGCCGTCGGGTACGGGCCGGTGGTGCACACGGTGATGTCGTGTGACCTCTCGGGCCGCGGCTTCGACTGCCGCGCGGTGGGCGTGGTGGGCCCCTCGGGGCGCAACTTCTACGTGAGCGGATCGGCCGTGTACCTCTGGGTCAACGGGCAGCGGAGGCGCGGCTACGGCAGCGCGCCGACCGAGGGCAACCTCCCTCCGCCCGCGGTGCTGTACCGGATGCCCCTGGATTGCAGCGCCATCGGTGCGGTGAAGGCCCGGGGCGCGCCGCTCGACCAGTTCTCCTTCGACGAGCGCGACGCCACGCTCCGGGTGCTGGTGCGCGCCGAGGGGTCGGGCGAGTCGATGTGGTCCGCGGAGGTGACGAGCGGGGACATCGGGTTCTTGAGGGTGCCGGTGGGGCGCTTCGGGGAGGAGGTTCCGACGATGGAGCGCACGGCGTACCGGGGGCTCCCGAGGCTCGAAGGGCGAGCGCGCGCGATGCAGAACCGCTTCGTCGGCGACCACCTGCTCTACGGCGGCGGCAGCGGGTGGTCGCCTCGCGCGCCGGGCGACGCGGCGCCGCAGCCGGTGTGGGTCTACGACGTGGCGCACGACCGCACGGCGAGGGTGGACGTGACGCACTCCATCGAGCGCATCGAGCCGATGGGCCGCGACGCGCTGGTGGTGGGCAACGAGCGCGGCGGCCTGACCTTCAGCGCGGTGGCGCTCGACGAGGCGCCGACGGTGGCGGGGCGGCACACGGTGCGCAACGCGTCGCAGGGAGAGACGCGCTCTCACGGGTACTTCTACCTGCCCGACGGCGACCGCCGGGGGATGCTGGGTCTGCCGGTGACGGTGGGCACCGATGGCAGCGGGTGGCGGCAGCTCCGTGGGGTGTCGAGCTCGGTGATGTTCCTCGGGGTGGAGGGGCTGCGCTTCCGCGAGCTGGGCGCCCTGCGCAGCGGGAGCGGCGCGGGGGTGGACGACCGCTGCGTGGCGTCGTGCGCGGACTGGTACGGCAACGCGCGGCCGATCTTCTGGCGCAGCCGGGTGTTCGCGCTGCTCGGCTACGAGCTGGTGGAGGGCAGCCTCGCGGGGGGAAGGATGCGCGAGACCCGGCGGGTGGACTTCCTCCGCACGCAGATCAACGGGGCGAGCGACCGCAGCGGCAACGTGTTCAACAACCTGCCGGATTGAGCAGCGACCGCAGCGGCATCGCCTGAACGCCTGCATGAACGTTGTGTCGGGCGGTTCACCGTTCGATCATGGGCTCTGAGGAGACCGTCTGAATGCCCGCGACCAACCTGCTCGAAGCCATCCATGAGTGGCTCGAGCCCAACGAGACGGCCTGGTACGAGGGCCACGACCTGCCGACCTACGAGCAGGTCTACGTCCCGGTGGAGCGCGGCCATGATGACCCCGCCGAGCGGCTGATCGAGCGCCTCGAATACTCGAAGCAGTCGGTGCACGCGTTCGTCACCGGGCAGAAGGGCGCCGGGAAGTCCATGGCCCTCCGGCGCATCCGCGATCACCGGTGGACGCGCACCCACTATCTCCCGGTGGTGGTGCGCGCCACGGAGACGCTGCCCGTCGGGGCCGCGGACGTCCGGCTCCTGCTGCTGGTGATCGCGGGCGCCGTGGCCCACGAGCTGTCGAAGAAGGAACTCCACTCCGAGCAGGCGGTCGCGGCGCTGCCGACTGCCTTGACGACCCGCCTCCGGGACTGGCTGCCGCTGTTGGGCGAGAAGGCACCCGCGGCCCGCCCCGGGCACTTCCAGAAGCTCACCGCGCAGATCGATCTCGGCTTCGGCAAGCTCGGCTTCGACCTCCGTACGAGCGATGAGAAGCGGCAGCAGATCACCGTCGACCCGACGTACAACGCCGCGAACCTGACCATCCTGGTCAATGCCCTGCTCGAAGCGCTCCAGCGCTTGCTCGATCGCAGCCATCAACCGCGTCGGGTGCTGCTGCTGGTCGACGACGGGGACAAGTACGCCTCGTTGACGGAGACGGACGCGCTGTTCATCCGCGGCGGATCGACGCTGCTCTCGCTCAACGCGGCGGCGGTCTTCACCTTCCCCTACTGGCTTCATTTCGACGCGCGCTTCGCGGCGGTGGCCTCGGCGGACGAGCGCACGGTGCTGCCCAACGTGAAGGTGATCGCGCCGGGCGATCGCAAGCGGGTGCTGCCGGAAGCGCAGGTGTTCTTCCGGAAGCTGGCGGGCAAGCTGGTCGATCCGAAGCTGTTGGAGGGAGACGAGACGATCGACGAGGCGGCGCGGCTGAGCGCTGGCATCCCGAGGGAGTTTGTCCGCATCCTGAAGGCGGGCTTCACGCGCGCTCGGGAGCTGGGCGCGGCTCGACTCGACGTGAAGGCGCTGGAGGAGGGATCGCGGCGCCTCGCCATCGACTATCTGACGACGGCGCAGAGCGAGAAGATCCGTCGCGGGTTGAAGTTCGTCGACCTGTTGCATCGGCTGGACGACCCGTTCTGGCCGTTGCTCGACTCGCTCCATGTGGTCGAGTACGTGAACGGGAAGCCCTGGTACGCGGTCAATCCGTTGATCGCGAAGGACGTCGCGGAGTGGGTCGCTACCGACCGCGAGAGCCAGCGGCGTCGCAAGGTCGAGGAGGGCCTCATCGAGGACACGCTGGCCGCGGAGTACCGCAGGCCCTGATGGCAGGGAGGGCGGTGCGGCTCGCGTATCCACACCGGCGCGAGGCGCTCGCGCTGGCCGAGGAGCTTCGGGAGGCGCGCTCGGGCGGGTACTGGATCGCGGTGGGCGCCGACGCGGGCGTGCGGCGCGCGGTGCTGGCGCTGCTGCGGCGCGAGCTGGAGGGGACCGACGTGCTGGCGGTGCGGCTGTCGGCGGACGAACCGGGCCCGTGGCGCACGCTGGGGGCAAAGGCGCTGCGAGCGAAGAAGGCGGCGTCGCTGGTGATGGTGGTCGAGCTCCCGGTGGAGGCGACCGGGGAGGACGAGGCGCCAGGGCGGCACCCGGTGGAGCTGCTGCGACGGCTCAACGTCGGGCGCGAGATCGCGCCGGGGCGAGGCTGGCGGGTGGTGCTCTGGACGACGCTCGGACGGGTGCCCGACCTGACCGAGTGGATGCCGGACATATGGGCATATCGACGCTCGGTGGCGTGGATGCCGGGGAGCGCCGACTTCGTGGACGTGGCCCGGAGGGGGGCGGTCGCGACGAACGCGACGACGCGCTATCGGGTGCAGCTACGGGAGGCGGAGGGGCGGCTGAAGTGGGCGTCGGGGGCGACGCGGCTGGGGGCGCTCCTCGACGCGGCCGAGGCGGCAGACGAACTGGGGATGGTTCAACGAGCCCAAGGTCACCTTCGCCAGGCTGAAGCGCGCGTTGAGGCGGACAGGTCAGTCGCCGTCGAGTCGCTCATGTTGCTTGATCGTCTGCTTTGCCATCATCCGAGACGAACAACACTCGAGTTCAGTCGCGTCATTGAAGCCTACGCCGAGTCTCCGGCCTGGAGCCTGGACGCCGCTGCGCCGATCTTCGTGCGGCACCGGCTGGAGCATGACATCCGGCTTGGTCGTTACGCAGCTGCCATGCAGCAACTAGAAGAGAACCGATCTCTGCTGCAGGCTATTTCGGCTGCTATGTCAGCCATATTCAGCCATCTTGCCAAGGCTTGTCTTGTCCGAGGTCGCCTTCGATTCGCTCGTGTTGCGGTGTCTCTCGCATGGCCTGATCCCGCAAGTCGTCCCGTTGGGGATGAGGCGATGGCGGTGGCGCTTTTCGAATGCCATGAAGGGGAGATCGCACGCGAGTCAGCCGATACGTTTGGGGCGCTGGCGCATCTCCATCGCGCCGCCGGGCTCCTCGACGGAATGCAGGCAGACGCGAAGAGGTCTCTCGTCGAGAGACAAGCCGTCGACCTCTATCAGGCGATCGGCCTGCGGGATGAAGCGGCGTCGCTACGTGCGCAAACGAAGGCCGGCGGGCGAGGGACTGATTCGCGCTCCATCCCCGACGACAAGCTCCTCCCCCTCGATCGCATGAACCGCTTCCTCGACCGCGCCGAGCGCGCCTTCGCCCACCACGATCTCCCCGCCGCCGGGGCCGCCCTCTCCGTCGCGCGCGACGCCTGGGCCGCCGGGGACGCCGACTTCCGCTCCCTCTATGGCCTCGGGCGCATCCGTCGCCTGGAGGCCCGCCTCCTCGTCACCCGCGGCGACGTCTCTTCCGCGCTGCGCACCCTCCAGGGCGCGCTCGCCTCCGTCGAGGCCGAGGGGCTCATCCACGAGCGCTTCCGTCTCCTCGTCGCCATCGCGGCGCTCCCCCCCGCCGCCGACATCGACCTCACCCGCTACGACGCCGCCCGCGACGCGCTCTCCATCGCCGATCGCACCCGCTACGTCGAGGAGGAGATCGAGGCCCTCCTTCGGCTCTCCGCCGCGGCGCGGTCCCTCGGACGTCGCGAGGAGGCGCGCACGCACGCCGATCGGGCCGCCGAGATCCGCCGGCAGGTCGGCCGCCGCCCGCCGCGGGCCCTCGAACACAGGCCCTGATCGCTACGCCCTCCCCGCCCGATATCGCAGTTGCACCAGGCCCGACTCGTACGCCCGGCTCCCCTGCAGCGTCAGCCGTGTCTCCGGCACACCCTCTCCGAAGAGGGGTATCCCCGCTCCGAGCAACACGGGTATCACCGACACCGTCATGTCATCGATCAGGCCCGCCGCCAGGAACCCCCTGATCGTCACGCCCCCGTCCACGTAGACCCGCTGCGCTCCGCCCGCCCTCAGCGCCGCCGCGAGCTCCTCCGGCGAGCCCCGATGAAACTCCTCGCCGTGCCGCCCCTCGCGCGCCTCGCGGCTCATCACCACCACGCGCTTTCCCCCATAGGGCCACTCGGGGAAGCTCAGCGCCTTCTCCCAGCTCTTGCGCCCCATCGCCAGCACGTCGACCGACGCATAGAACTCCCCGAAGCCGTAGTCCTCCCCCGGGCGCTCCACGCTCGAGAGCCAGTCGATGCCCCCATCGCTCCTCGCGATGTACCCGTCGAGGCTCGTGGCGATGAACACCGAGCAGCGCATCACAGCACCCTGAAGGCGATGCCCGCCCGCTGGAGCCGCTCGATGAGCGCCTCGCCCATCCCCATCGCCGTGGTCACCACGCCCGTGTGCGGCGGCAACCTGTCACGGTCGAGCGCCAGGCACAGCGCCGACTCCGCCACCATCTTCGAGGTCTCCGCGTAGCCCGCCTCGCCGCCGCTCACCTGCGTCTCGATCGTCTTCGAGCGGGTGCTCGCCCGGAAGGTCACCGTGAACCACCCCTTCGCCCGAACCTCCTCGCTCGGACCCTCCCCCGGTGCGATGCGCCCCAGCAGCCACTCGCGGGTCGGCTTGAACTGCGACAGCGCCGCGACCCCGGCGATGCCCACGGCGCCGCCCAGCAGCACCGCCGTCGAGCGAACCTCCGCGAAGTGCCCATAGCGGAAGTCGGGGCCGTAGCGGTCGAGGCCCCGGGCGCTGCGAAGCACGATCCACGGATCGATGGTCGGCAGCGGGCACAGCCACGCCGAGCGCGCCTTGTCGAAGTGGAGCCCCGCCTTCGAGGCCCGCACCTTCCGTCCGCCCGGCAGCGGTTCCTTGGAGGGGCGCCCCGCGCTCATCGCAGACCGGAGGTCGCTGAAGGCGTTGATGGCGCTGTGCCAGGTTCCGCCCGAGACGCCGCCCTTCGCGCGCACCATGCCCTCGATGGAGACGGGCTCCCCTTCGGGCAGTTGCAGCACCGTGTAGAGCACCCCGAGGTCGTGGGGAATGCTGTCGAAGCCGCAGCAGCTCACGATGCGCAGCCCCTTCGCCTTCGCCGCCTCGTGGTAGCGCTCGACGGTCTCCTTCACGAAGGCCGGCTCGCCGGTGATGTCGACGTAGTCGGTGCCCTGCTCGACGCAGGCGCGCACCACCGGCATCCCGTGGCGGGCGTAGGGGCCCACCGTGGTGAGCAGCACGCTCGTCGAGGCCGCGAGCCGGTCGAGGCTCGGCGCGTCGCCCACGTCGGCCTGCACCACGCCCACCTTCGAGCACTCGGGGTTGATGGCCACCAGGGCGCGGTGCACCTCCTCCAGCTTCGCCACGCTGCGGCCGGCGATCGCCCAGGGGAGCGACGCCCCGACGGAGCGGGCGAGGTACTCGGCGACGAGGCGACCGGTGAACCCGGTGGCCCCCAGAACGACGATCCGATAGGGGCGGTCTTGGGTGGGGCTTTCCATGGCGCGCGCACGGTAGCACCGCTCCCCAGGCCGTCCGCCGTCCCCCGGCGGCAGATTGTTCATCGGGCCGCACTTGACGGAGGCGGAGCGGTGATTCGGGTCTTATGGATCCCAAAACGAGCCGATTACCTACCGAGGAGCACTCCGATGCGTGTTGAGCGATTGACCACCAAGTCCCGCGAGGCGCTGGCCCAGGCGCAGTCCGAGGCCACCCGTCGGGGCAACCCCGAGCTCACCCCCGAGCACCTGCTGCTCGCCCTGCTGCAGCAGGAAGACGGGGTCATTCCCGCGCTCGTCCAGAAGGCCGGGGCCAACCCCAGGGAGCTGGCGTCGGAGTTCGAGTCCGCCGTGGAGAAGTACCCGAGGGTCACCGGCGGCAGCGAGCCAGGGATGTCCCGTCGCCTCGGGGTGCTGCTCCAGAAGGCCGAGGACGAGAGCAAGGCCCTCAAGGACGAGTACGTCTCCGTCGAGCACCTGTTCCTGGCGGTGGTGAAGCACGACCGCGACGCGGCGGGGGTGCTGCGCCGACGGGGCCTCGACGAGGCGAAGGTGATGGCCGCGCTCAAGGAGGTGCGAGGCAGCCAGCGGGTCACCTCGGCCGACCCGGAGGGCACCTTCCAGGCCCTCGAGAAGTACTGCAAGGACCTCACGAACCTCGCCCGCTCGGGCAAGCTCGACCCGGTCATCGGCCGCGACGAGGAGATTCGCCGGGTGATGCAGGTGCTCTCCCGGCGCACCAAGAACAACCCCGTGCTCATCGGCGAGCCCGGCGTGGGCAAGACCGCCATCGTCGAGGGCATCGCCCAGCGCATCGTGCGAGGCGACGTCCCGGAGAGCCTCAAGGACCGTCGGATCATCTCCCTCGACCTGGCCTCGCTGGTGGCCGGAGCGAAGTATCGAGGCGAGTTCGAAGAGCGGCTGAAGGCGGTGCTGAAGGAGGTCGAGCAGGCGAGCAACGTGGTGCTCTTCATCGACGAGCTCCACACCCTGGTGGGCGCCGGCGCCTCCGAGGGGTCGATGGACGCGAGCAACATGCTCAAGCCCGCCCTGGCGCGAGGCGAGCTTCACTGCATCGGCGCCACGACCCTGGACGAGTATCGCAAGCGCATCGAGAAGGACGCGGCGCTGGAGCGGCGCTTCCAGCAGGTGTTCATCGGGCAGCCGACGGTGGAGGACACCGTGGCCATCCTCCGAGGGCTCAAGGAGCGCTACGAGGTGCACCACGGCATCCGCATCCGCGACGAGGCGCTGGTGGCCGCGGCGACGCTGTCCAACCGCTACATCACCGAGCGCTTCCTCCCCGACAAGGCCATCGACCTCGTGGACGAGGCCGCCTCGCGGCTGAAGATGGAGCTCGGCTCGATGCCCTTCGAGATCGACCAGGCGCAGCGCAAGCTGACGCAGCTCGAGATCGAGAAGCACGCGCTCACCCGGGAGACCGACAGCGCCAGCCGGCAGCGGTTGACGGAGGTGGGCAAGGAGATCGCCGAGCGCCGGGAGTCCATCGAGGGGATGAAGTCCCAGTGGCTGCGGGAGAAGGATCTCATCGAGGGCGTGCGCGGCGTGAAGCAGCGCATCGAGGCGGCGGGCGCCGACCTCGATCGGGCCACCCGCACCGGCAAGCTCGAAGACGCCGGGCGCATCAAGTACGAGGTGCTCCCGAAGCTGGAGAAGGAGCTCGCCAACGCGCAGCAGGCGATCACCGCCGCGCAGGAGGGCGGCCGCGGATACCTGAAGGAGGAGGTCACCTCCGAGGACATCGCGGCGGTCGTGGCCAAGTGGACCGGCATCCCCCTGTCGAAGATGCTGGAGAGCGAGCAGCAGCGGCTGCTGAAGATGGAGGAGGTGCTGGGCGAGCGGGTGGTCGGCCAGAAGGACGCCATCGTCGCGGTGAGCAACGCCGTGCGCCGGGCGCGAGCGGGCCTCGGAGACGAGCGGCGGCCCATCGGGAGCTTCTTGTTCCTCGGGCCGACGGGCGTGGGGAAGACCGAGCTGGCCAAGGCGCTGGCGGGTTATCTCTTCGACGATGAGAAGTCGATGATCCGCATCGACATGAGCGAGTACATGGAGAAGCACGCCGTCTCGCGGCTCATCGGCGCTCCGCCCGGCTATGTGGGCTATGACGAGGGCGGACAGCTCACCGAGCCGGTGCGCCGAAGGCCCTACTCGGTGATCCTCTTCGACGAGATCGAGAAGGCCCACCCCGACGTCTGGAACGTCCTGCTCCAGGTGCTCGACGACGGCCGGCTCACCGACGGCCAGGGGCGAACGGTCGACTTCCGCAACACGGTGCTGATCATGACCAGCAACGTCGGCAGCGCCTTCCTGCTGGAGGAGCGCAGCGAGGAGGAGGCCCGCCGGCTGGTGATGGAGGAGCTGCGTCGCAACTTCCGGCCGGAGTTCCTCAACCGGCTCGACGAGACGGTGGTCTTCCACCGGCTGGGCAGGGAAGACCTGCGGCAGATCGTGGACATCCAGCTCAAGGGCTTCGAGGCGCGCCTCTCGCGCCGAGACCTCAAGCTGAGCGTCGACGACGAGGCCAAGGACTGGCTGGGCGAGGTGGGATGGGACCCGGTCTACGGCGCCCGGCCGCTGAAGAGGGCCATCCAGCAGCACATCGAGAACCCGCTGGCGCAGAAGCTCCTGAAGGGCGACTTCGCCCCCGGGGAGACCATCAAGATCACCCGGGTCGGTGGAGAGCTTCGCTTCGCCCGCGAGCTCGCCAACTGAGGTAGAGCCCCGCGCAAAGCGCCCCCCAGGAGAGAGCGCCGAGCCACGCTCCGGCGCGCTCCCCTGGGGGGGTGATCCATACCCTCACCCGCTGAGAGCGGGCCGAGGGGCCGAGCCTCACCGCGAGGCCCACCAGGTTGGCCTGACGCACCGTAGCTCCCGGGCGCCCATCGACGGTGGCGCTCCACCCTCGGGTCCATTGTTCAATGAACACGGCCCATCCCCCATCGGGGGCGTCACAGTCGACCACGCGCTCTCCGTCGCCCGCGGAGACCAGTCGACAGGGCACCGCCCTCGCCCCGGTGCCCGCCTGAATTGCCCCGCTCGAAGGGCCCACCAGCAGCACCCGCTCGCCGCGCACCACCTCCGGGTCGAGCAGGTGCGCCCGCGCCTCTTCAAGCGACAACGCTACCGACTCTCTTGCCACATACGATCGCGGCAGCGTGTCGAGCACCCGATGGAGCGTCGCTCCGGGGGCCACTTCGGAGAGCCGTTGCAGCCCGGTCGGGGGAGCGCCCGCCCGCGTGGGCATCAGCGCCGCGTCGACGGAGAGCACCCTCAGCGCGTCGATGCGCCGCCGCTCGACCAGCGCGGTGGTCTCCAGCGGGACGCCCACGTCGTAGCCCGGCAGCTCGGACACCCCGTAGAGCCCGTTGGTGTTCGCCCTCATCGTCTCCCGAAGGAAGCCCGGCGCCTCGCCGAAGGAGCGCCTCGAACGCTCCAGCGCGTCGCTGCGGTAGAGCCTCGGAGGAAGGCCCCGAGGCCCCACCGAGCGCACCGCCGCCGCCATGGCGGGCTCGCGTCCGGCCACCGCCCAGTCGCCCCAGCGGGGGAAGCGCCGGGCGTTCTCTCCCAGGTCGAGCGCCACCGCGGCCACCACCAGCGCGGCCGCCGCCGTCGGTCGGCGTCGGGCCAGCAGCGCCGCCGAGGCCAGCAGCGCCGCGCACGCCACGCCGAAGACGGCGCCCTGGGGGATCACCCTCGACAGGCCCATGGGCATCCACGCGCGGGCGCTCGCCCACAGCGCGACGTAGGCGCCCGCCGCGCAGGCCGTGGCGACGAGGGCCGCGCGCCGCTCCCGGAGCAGCCGGTCGACGCCGAGGCCCGCGAGCGCCGCGACCGCCACCGTGCTGAGCGCGAGGTACTTCTCCGGCGATCGCATGTAGCGGAAGGGCAGCGCCACCAGGCGCCACGCCCCGTGCACGGGCGTGTGGCGGCCCAGCGAGAGAGCGACGCCCAGCAGCGCCAGCGAGAGCAGGGCGACGCGGGGGCGAGAGCGCCCGAGGCCGAGCGCGGCGAGCAGCACCACGGCGGACCCGAGGTACATGGACTCCAGCAGCGGGGCCGGGTCGAGGAGGGCGTTGACCGCGGGGTCGATGCGCAGCGACCACGCGAGGCCCACGCCGCCGAAGACGCCGAGGTCGAGCAGGCGCCACGGGGGCATGGACATCTGCTCGGCCACGAGGCGGCTGAGGGGCGCCGCGCGCTGAGAGCTCGCCGCGCCCGCGAGCATGGGAGCGAGCGTCGGGGCCGCGAGGAGGAGCGCTCCGGCCGAGGCGAGGGCCCAGGCTCCCAGCGATCGGGGCCACCGCCGGGGAGGCGTCGAGGGGAGCGCCATGCCAGCGCCGGCGAGGGCTCCGAAGAGGGCGAGGAAGGGCTCTCCCGCGAGCAGCGCCATCGCCAGCGGGAGCATCGCCAGCAAGAGGGCGCGGCGCCACGGGGCTCCGGGCGGAGCGGTCGAGAGGTCATGGGCGGCGACGGCGCACCAGGGGATCCACGCGGAGCCGTAGAGCAGGACCCCGAGGCTCCAGGTGGACTGCGTGGGTCCGGAGAGAGACCAGGCGAGGCCCGCGACGAGGGCGCCGAGGGAGCGGGCGCCGAGGCGGGAGGCGAGCGCGGCGCAGCCGAGGGCGCCCAGCAGGAGGTGCAGCCAGGCGTCGAGGGAGGCGCCCCAGGCGACGTCGGCGAAGGGGAGGGTGGTCGCGAGGTGGGGCGGGTAGAAGAGGCCGTAGAGGGGCTCCGAGGGGACGGAGAAGCCGAGGCCGACGAAGGGGTTCCAGCGGGGGAGGCGGCCCGAGAGGAGGGCGTCGCGCACGAGGGAGCGCGCGGGGATCACCCAGAGCCAGGTGTCGCGGAAGATCACCGAGCGGCCTGCGAACAGGGGCCAGTGGGCGAGCGCGAGGAGGGCGACCAGCGCCGGAAGGACGACGCGCCAGCGGGGCGGGGCAGTGGGCTCCACGGGGCGGACGATACCCGATGGGGGGCGGCGGATTTACCCGGTCAGGTAAGCTCGTCGTCGTCGACGCGGTGCGAGCCTGCCTTCGGGGTCTTCGACGAGGCCTGCTCGACGATGGAGAGCGCCCGGTTGGCGCGCTCGGAGCGGTCTCTCAGCGCGGCGTCGGTGACCACCTCGTGCAGGGTGAGGGCGGGGAGGTACTCGAGGTCGAGGGTTCCGCGGGAGGGGAGCATGAAGACGCCGCAGAGCTCGGCGCTCTCCCTCACCCGTCGGATGAGCTCGATGGGCACGTGGCACTCGGCGTGGGTGATCATGTAGACGGTGACGCTCGAGCGCTCGCGGAGGCGCTCCATCTCCGAGGCGAGCTGAGAGAAGACCCGCGCGTAGTTGCGCCCGCGCTCTCCCTTGAAGGCCAGGATGCCCGCGACGTGGAGCGAGCCGCTGCCGTGGAGCCCGGAGCGCCCACGGCGAAGGCGCATGGGCTCGTAGAGGCGGGAGTCGAAGAAGCGCACCGTGGCCTCGAAGCCGAGGAGGGTCATGCGCTTGGCGAGGGCGATGGCGAGCCCCCGGGCGAAGACCGCGCGGGCGCCGCGCATGGAGGCGCTGGCGTCGACGAGGATCTGGTAGCTGCGCGGCGGAGGGCGGTCCTGCGCCTCGTGGGCGTAGTAGAGCATCTGGTTGTCGAGGAAGCGCTGCTCGAAGAGCTCGTCGTCGTAGGCGAGCTCGCTGAGGAAGAGCGAGTCGAGCGAGCCCGAGGAGACGATGCCGGAGTAGCCGTCGACGGCGAAGACCTGCTGGCCGCCGCCGCGCTTGGTCTCGAGGACGCTCGGCAGGATGTCGAGGGAGAAGTTGACGACGTCGTTGGCCTCGGGGCTGTTGAAGACCGCGAGCAGGTCGACGAGCTCGGTCTCGGGCATGGAGCCCTCCTGGCCCATGAGCCCGAGGAGCTCGACGGTGTCGAGGTCGATCTGCTCGATGCCGAGCAGCAGGTGAAGCCGGTGCTGGAGCACGTGTCGCAGGAAGGCGAGCTCGGCGCGGCGGTCGACGGCGGCCCAGGCCTGCGGGAGGTTGAGCATCGCGCGGGTGAGCGACTCGGCGTTGACGGCGATGGGCTCGAAGAGGGTGCTGCTGCTGCGCCAGCGGTCGACCACGGGGCCGAGGGCGCGGGTGAGCAGGGTGCTGAGCACGCCGTCGTCGAGGCGGGACTTCTTGAGGCCGGCGGCGATGTCGGTGCCGCTGACCTCGGTGAGCAGCGCCGCGTAGTCGCGGAGCATGGCGGCGACCTCGGCGGGGTTGATCCCCTCGGGGAGGCGGGGTGTCTCCCTGGGGGGCGCGAGCTCGGCGCGCTCACCGAGGAGGGCGGCGCCGAGGTCGAGGACGACGAAGAGCGGGACGTTGATGCCCAGCGAGAGGAGCGAGTTGTACCAGGCGAGGGCGCGCATCCCGAGGGCGGACTCGTCGGCGCCGGCGCACGAGAGCGCGAGGCCTCCGAGGGCTCGAATCTCCGCCTGGGTCATGTTGGCGAGGGACATGGGAGGTGCCGCGGAGGGTACGCGCGATCGCTCTCGGGCGCTGCTACCAGCTCAGGACGCTCTGCACGACCTGGGGGTTGCCGTTGCCCGGGATGGCCGTGGGCTCGATGGGGTTGAGCACCACCGCGAGGGTGGCCCCGACGGCGATGGCGCCGCCGACGGCGGCCCAGAAGTACCAGCGGGTGAAGAGGCTTCGGGAGCGCGGGTCGAGGGTGACGCGCACGGTCTCCTCGGAGAGCGTGTTGACCCGCACGCTCTCGCTGCGGGGCTGGTAGCCCTCGGCGGCGAAGGTGAGCTGGTGGGCGCCGGGGCGGACGCGCTGGTCGAAGGTTCCGCGGCCGACGGGGGCGCCGTCGAGGGTGATCTCGGCGTTGGCGGGGAGCACGTTGACGACGAGTCGCGCGTTGAGCTCGACCGGGTGGAGCATGCCCTGGAAGAGCCTCCGCTCGTGGGCGTGGACGTTGATGGTCTGTCGCAGCGGCTCGTGCAGGGCGAGGCTGACGGAGATCTCGTGGGGCCCGGGGAGCACCTCGACGCCACGGGGGAGGGGAGAGGTGCCGAGGACGCGACCGTCGAGGGTGATCTCTGCGCCGGAGGGCTCGACCTCGAAGGAGAGCACGGCGCGGGTGGTCTCGATCTCGCGGATGACGCCTTCGACGTCCTCGCGCTGCGTCGGGGTGAGCCGAGGGTTCTCCTCGATGTAGCGGCGGAAGGTGGCGATGGCGCTGGAGAGCTGCCCGTCGGAGCGGTAGGCCTGCGCGAGGTTGAAGAGGATGACCGGCGACGCATAGAGCCGGTGCGCCGTCTGGAACTCCGCGATGGCCTCGGTGAAGCGCCCTGCCTGGTAGTGCCCGACGCCGGTCTGGAAGTGGGTGCGCGCCTCGGCCTGCTGAAAGGCCGCGGTGGGGTTGGCCGGCTCCGTCGCGGGCTCGTCCTGCGGCTGCGGCTGCGGCACGCGCCGGGGCTGCGCAGACGAAAGGGGCGCTGCGAGGAGGAGCGCGAGCGCGAGGGCGTCTCGTCGGATGGGTCCCATGGTGCGCGGATGCTATCGCAGGGCGGCGACGGAAGGGGATGGAGAGAGCGGCGGTGGCGGCGGGGAGCGACCGACCACGTCCTCCCAATGCGGCCTCGCCCGGAGGGGAGCGACCGACCACGTCCTCCCAATGCGGCCTCGCCCGGAGGGGAGCGAGCGACCACGTGAGCCCGGTGCGGCCTCGCCCGGAGGGGAGCGACCGACCACGTGAGCCCGGTGCGGCAACGGGCGCGAGCGTGACTTGTGTGCCGAACGGAGCACCCCCAGAGGGGCCTCGGGTCAGAACTCGGTGATGATCGCGCCGGTGTGGGCCGACGGGGGAGCCTGCACCCGCGGACGGGCGACGGGCCGACGCTGCGTGGGGTCGCTGTAGACGTTGGTGAAGGGATCGTTGGCGCGCGGCGCGGCGGTGCGTGCGACAGGCGTCGGCGCGGCGGTGCGCGCCACGGGCGCCGGTGCGGTGCGAGGCCGCGCCGGGGCGGCGGGCGTGTCGAAGGGATCGACCAGCGGGCTCGGACGGGCCGCAGGGGCCGGTCGCGCAGCCGCTGCCACCCGGGTGGGCGCCGCAGGCAGCGGAGCAGCCGCGGGCGCCGATGCCGTGGCGACGACGCGGGGGCGGACGACCGCAGCGGGTCGAACGGGCGCTGCGACCGCAACGGGAGCAGGAGCGACCGCGACGGGTGCAGGAGCGACCGCGACGGGTGCGGGAGCGAGCGCGACGGGTGCAGGAGCGACCGCGACGGGTGCGGGAGCGACCGCGACGGGTGCGGGAGCGACCGCGACGGGTGCAGGAGCAGGAGCGGCGACCGCGACGGGTGCAGGAGCAGGCGCAGGCGCAGGAGCCGCGACCGCGACCGCGACGGGTGTGGGAGCCGGCGCAGCGACGGGAGCCGGCGCAGCGACGGGAGCCAGCGCCGCGACCGGCGCGGCGGTCGGGGTCGACTCGGGCACGTGGATCACCGGCATGGACTCGCTCGCGGCCATCGGCGCCCGGGGCGTCGGGGTGGAGCGCAGGCGCTGGGTGACCACCACGCCGAGGGCGGCTGCGAGCATCAGCGAGCCTGCGGCGGCGAGCCAGCGGAGGGGGCGGGCGGGAGGGGGCGGGGCGGGGCGGGCGATCTCGGCGGCGACGAAGGTGTCGGGCGATCGCGCTGCGAAGCCGGCCAGCGGGTTGTTGCTGAAGGGAGAGGGGGCGCCCGGGCGGAGCGCGTGGACGCCCTGCGCATCGAGCGGCGGCACGCTGTCGGGGCCCTGGAACGGAACCGGTCCGAAGAGGTCGTTTGGCGGCGGCGACGAGTGCATCGGGGACGATTGGATCGGGGACGACGCCATCGCGAAGGGCATCGGCGCGGCGGCCCTGGGCGGGGCGAGGGTGGCCGGTCGGGCGAGCTGCGCGGTCGGCGGGTCGGCCTCGTCCGCGAGCATCGAGGGGTGCGCCATCGGTGGCGGGGCCACGCCGGTCCCCATCACCGTCGAGGTGCGGGAGCGGGGGTTGACCGGCGGGCGCGCGGGCCCGGGGTTGGGGGGCGGCCGGGAGGGCTGCGAGTTGCGGGGCGGCGGCGCAGGCGGGGTCGTGGCGGGGCGCGCCATCGGCATCGGAGGCGCGGAGAGCGGGAGCTGCGACGGCCGCGAGGGCGCTCGGGCGACGGGCTCCTCGTCGTACCCGGGGAGCGGCACCGCGCGGGTGGCCTCGTCCTCCGGCGGGGTGGAGGTCGCCGTGACCGTGGGCATGTCCATCTGCGTGGGCTCTTCGTCGACGGCCACGTCGTCGTCGTAGGAGCGGGCAGGGGGCTGCTGCTTGCTGTAGCGGTTGAGTGCGGGCGCCACGGGCTGCGCCGCGAGGGTGGGAGCGCGCCTCGCGGGGGGCGTACCCCCGGGGCCGACGGCGAGGGTGACCACCTCCTGGGAGGGCGCGGCGGGGCGGGCGAGGTCGAACTCCGGGCTGATGGCCGGGACCAGCGAGGCCACGCGCTGCGCGACGAGCTTCGCCGGCGGGCCCGAGCGCATCGCCTCGAGCATGCCTTCGAGGGCCGCGGCGATCTCCTCGGCGGTGCCGATGCGGGCGGCGGGGTCGCGCTGCAGGATGCGGGCGATGAGGTCGTCGAGCCCTGGCGCTTCTCGGCGGTTGAGCGGGGGGATGGGGTCGTGGAGGATGGCGTGCAGCGTGGCCGCGTCGTTGTCGCGGGTGAAGAGCTTCTCTCCCGCGAGGGTTTCCCAGAGCACCACGCCCAGCGACCAGAGGTCGGAGCGCGCGTCGATGGGGAGCGAGCGGATCTGCTCCGGAGACATGTACGAGATCTTGCCCTTGACCTGGCCGGTGCTGGTGAGGCCGACGTGCGCGGCGCTCTTGGCGATGCCGAAGTCGAGGAGCTTCACCCCGCCGTCGCGGGTGATGAACACGTTGTGGGGGGAGATGTCGCGGTGGATGAGGCGCAGCGCCCGACCGTCGCTGGAGCGCGCCCGGTGCGCGTAGCCGAGGCCCCTCGCGGCGCCCGCCAGGATGGCCATGCTCACGGCGGTGCCCAGGCTCTGCCGACGGGTCACGCACTGTTGCAGAAGCCGCAGCAGGTCGGCGCCCTCCAGGCGCTCCATGACCAGGACGGGCAGGCCCTCGTGCTCGCCCACCTCCAGCACCTGCACGATGTTGGGGTGCCGGAGCTGCGAGGCGATGCGCGCCTCGTGGGCGAACATCTTGAGGAAGCCGTCGTTCTGCGCGAGGTGCGTGAGCACCCGCTTGAGCACCACGAGCTTGATGCTGCCGTCGTCGGCGTTCTGACGGGCGAGCAGCACCTCGGCCATTCCGCCGCAGGCGAGCTGTCGGACGATCTCGTAGCGTGCCTCGGGCATTCCGGTCGATCTCCCCGCGGACGGTATCGCTTCGAGGGTGGCACGACAAGCAACCACACCACCGCCGTCAGCATCTCTGAACCCCCTGGCAGGGGGAAGCCTTTGGGGGTTACCGTCCGCGGCGTGATGGGACCGCGCACCGCGCTGCTGGGCTTCGGGTTGGCTCTCTTGACGCTCGCCCCGGGCGGCTGCGTGCTCTCCCGCCGTGAGGTGATGCTGGTGCTCTCCACCGACGCGAGCTGCACCATCTTCGACCGGGTGCAGATCCGCATCTCCCGAGGGGCGGAGACGGTGCCCACCTTCGACCAGACCTTCCTCCGGTCGGACTGCAACGCGGTGGGCATCGCGCCTCCGCCGCCGATCCCGCTCTCGGAGATGACGGAGTTCAGGCTGGGCATCGTCGACAGCCGCCGCACCGACGACCACGTCCGCATCGAGGTGACGGCGCGCACCTCCGAGGGCCTGGTGTTCTCCACCGCCGCGGAGACCTCCTTCGTCGACGGCAAGGTCTACGCGGTGCCGGTGGCCCTGAGCCTGGCCTGCGCCGGGGCCTCCCTCGCCTGCCCCGCCGAATACGTCTGCCGCCCCCGACCTGGCACCGGCGAGGCCGCCTGCGGGAGCATCTACCGCGAGCCGGGCACCCTCGGCACCTTCCCCGCCGCGCAGGCCGCGCACATCACCGTCGACGAGTGAACGGGGAGCGCCAGGTGTCCGCCCCCCGCATCGCCCTCGCGCTCTCCCTCACGGCCGCCTTCGGCTGCAGCGCCCACGTCCCGCTGCCGCTCGCGCCGCCTCCCGCCGCGCCGCTCGCCGAGCGCGTCCAGTACTACAACCAGTACCGCCCGCAGGCGACCGCCGGCATGGCCCGGTTCACCTTCGGAACCTTCGGCGGATACTCCGCCCTGCAGACCTCCGTCGACCACGTCGTGCTGGCCAACGGCACCGTCGTCTCCGACCCCGAAGACCTCCTCCAGACGGTTGGGCCCGACTCTCCCCTGGTCGGCTCGGTGCGCCGCGCCAGCAACGCCCAGGCCGTCGCCAGCGGCCTCACCTGGGGCGGCGTCGCCGCCTCGGTGGTGGGCAGCATCCTCATGCTCACCTCCATCAGCTCGGCCTCCTACGACGGCTTCGGCACGCCCTTCTGGGCGGGCTTCGGCATCGCGCTCGGCGGCTCCATCGCCACCGGCGTGGGGCGCTGGGCCCTCGGGCCGTCGGCCGCCGCCGCCCGCGAGGCCGTCTACGTCGGACTCGACGGCGCCATCCGGGCGCACATGAGCCTCTGCGGTACGGGCGATGCCCTGCGCGAATGCAACCCCGCCGCGCCCGTGGCCGCGCCTCCGCCTCCGCCCGTCGCTCCGTCGCAGGACTCCCCGTGGGCCTCGCCCCCGCCGCTCCCTGCGGCCGGGGCGACCGTGTCCATCCACGCTCGCTGAGGGCCATCGCCGCCCGGGAGTACGACGTTGTCCCTGCTCCGTGTCGTCGATGCGAGGCGCCCGCCCTTCATCGATCGCATCGTGCTCCACGACGGCACGACGGTGCCCGACCCCCGGTACGAGCGCGAGGCCGTCAGCGGGGAGTCCCCGGTACGACCGAGAGGCCGTCAGCGAGGAGTCCGACGGTACGACCGCGAGGCCGTCGGCGGGGAGTCCCCGGTACGACCGCGAGGCTGCCAGCGAGGAGTCCCCGGTACGAGCGCGAGGCCGTCAGCGAGGAGTCCCCGGTACGACCGCGAGGCCGTCAGCGAGGAGTCCCCGGTACGACCGCGAGGCCGTCAGCGACCAGAGCCAGACCCCAGCCCGTAAGGGCGGGGGCGCGACCTACCACCTTGCCAGTCGTCGTCCGGAAACGTGCTCGGTCTCCGGGCAGAGGCGACGTCAGAACTCCGCACTGGGGTGGCGTGGTAGGTCGCGCCCCCGCCCTTACGGGCTGGGGTCTGGCTCTGCTCGCTGACGGCCTCGCGGTCGTACCGGGGACTCCTCGCTGGCAGCCTCGCGGTCGTACCGGGGACTCCTCGCCGACGGCCTCGCGGTCGTACCGGGGACTCCTCACTGACGGCCTCGCGGTCGTACCGGGGACTCCCCGCTGACGGCCTCGCGGTCGTACCGTCGGACTCCTCGCTGACGGCCTCGCGGTCGTACCGTCGGACTCCTCGCTGGCAGCCTCGCGGTCGTACCGGGGACTCCCCGCTGACGGCCTCGCGGTCGTACTCCGAACTCCAGGCCTTCGCGGCGGCAGTGGCGCTCATCCCCTCGAGCGGCGGGACAGGCAACGTCCCTCCGACGTTGCGGGGCCCGGTCGGCGGGTGTCAGGATGAGCCCTGCCTTCCCGGAGAACACCGTTGTCCCTGCTGGATGTTGTCGGCACACGGGGGCACCTCGACGAGCGGCTGCGCCGCGCGATGCGAGGTCCCCAGCACGCGAGCGCGGTCGCGCCCAGCACGGTGACCTGGGAGTCCTTCCTCACGCACTGGTCGCTGGCGCTCTGCGACGGGGCGATGGCCTCCCGGGAGGTCGAGCGGCTCACCCTCTCGGCGGCCACCAGGGAGGTGCTCCCCCGCTACGACGCCGCGCTCACCGAGCGCGCCGAGACCGTCGACGGCTTCGCCCACACCCTGGACTCGCTGCGACGCCACGAGGTGACCCCGGAGGTCATCGAGCAGGCCCGGGCCTTCACCGAGGACGGCGACGAGGGCACCCGCACCCGGCTCCGCGCCCTCGCCGAGGTCATGGCCTGGCAGGACCGCGCGCTCGCCTCGGCCGGGCTACACCCGGGCGCCACGCTCTGCACCCTGCTCTCCCTCGCCGTCGACCGCGCCCGGGAGCAGGGCCGTAGCCCCTCGTCCCTCGGCCTCCCTGAGCTGGTGCGCTGGTGGAACGTCCTGGACGTCGATCCGTCGAAGGTGAGCCTCGCGGTCGCGCTCGCCCGCTGGCTCGGAGCGCACGGCGGGGGCTTCGAGATGCAGGTCGTCTGCGAGCCGAGGCGCATGCAGATGCCGCCTCCGCTCGACCGGGCGCTCCGCACCCTCGAAGCCCAGGAGCAGGGGCTCGAGCTCCGCTACGGCCTCCGCGACCCGGGCGCCGGGGCGCCCGATGAGCCGCTGCAACGCTGGCTCGCGGCGCTGACCGACCCGTCGGCCTCGGTCGATCGCTCGCCGGTGCTGGGAGGGGCGGTCACGCTGGCCGAGGCGCAGGGCCCTGACGACGAGGCGCGCTGGGTCGCGTCGCGCGTCGCCCGCTGGATCGACGAGGGCCTCGGCTCCCACGAGATCGCGGTGGTCTTCGCGGGGGACGACCCGGAGACCCGGCGCTGCGTGGCGCAGGCGCTCGACGAGGCGCGCATCCCGTGGAGCGCCTCGAGCCCGGAGGGGCTGCTGTCGTCGCCGGTGGCGAGGGCCCTGCTGGCGCTGCCCAGGATGGTCGCCCGGGGGGCCGAGCGGGAGGAGGTGCTGCGGGCGCTGGCGGTGCTCCAGGGCAACGCCCCGAGGGCGGGCGAGCCGGCGCCGTGGAGGGTGTCGCAGGCGCTACGGGTGCTGGGTGTGGAGAGCCTCTTCGACACCGAGCTGGGGGCGCGCTTCAAGCACGGCAGGAGGCACCACCCGGCGGTGGTGACCGGGGCGGTGGTGGCCTCCATCGACGCCCTGTCGAGGGACCTGTGGGCGCTGGCGCAGGATGGTTCGGTGGCCGAGCAGTCCGAGCGGCTGGGGCGCTGGGTCGACCGCTCCGGGGGCGACGGGAGGCTGGTGGAGGAGTCCCGCGCGGTGATGGCCACGGCGGACCTCGACCCCGGGGCGCAGGCGATCCTCCGGGCGCTGGCGAGGGACGAGGCGGGCGTGGCGGGCGCCGCGGCGCTGCTGGCGGAGCTGCCCTCCATCGCTCGCGCGGCGGGTCGCGACGGGCCGATGAGCGCCGGGGAGTTCGGGGAGATGCTGCTCGACCTGGCGCGCTCCCGCACGCTGCCGACGGTGACCCCCGGGGCGGGCGGAGGGGTGCAGCTCCTCGACGCCCGAGACGCGGTGGGGCGCAGCTTCGCGGCGGTGGTGCTCCCCGGGCTGCACGAGGGGGCGGCGGCGGTGAGGGGCGACGCGCCGCTGTGGGGAGAGAGCGAGCGGCGCGCGGTCTCCAAGGCGAAGAAGCTGCCGCTGTCGAGGGGGGGAGGGAGGGAGGAGTCGTCGAGGCTGCTGCTGGCGGCGCTGGCGACGGCGACGAGGGCGGTGGCGGCGAGCGCGGCGAGGCACGACTCGGGAGGGAGGGCGAGGGCGACGGCGGCCTTCTTCGGCGACCTTCAGCGGGCGTCGGGGGTGGTGGTGGAGCACATCGGGAGCGATCCGCTGGCGAGGTCGAGGAGGGTCCCTGCGAGAGGGGCCGAGCGGGTGCTGCGGGGCCTGGCGGCGCAGCGGGCGACGGGCGACGAGGGGGCGGGGGCGGGCATCGCGGCGGCGCTGCGCTCGGTGGGAGAGCGCTCGGCGATCGAGGAGCGGAGGGAGGCCTTCTTCGCCAGGGTCGACGGTCCTGGCGACGCGTACAACGGCCGGGTCGACCACGACCTGCCGCTGAGGAAGCACCTGGAGCTGGAGCGCTGGGCCGACGCGCGAGACCCGCTCGACACGACCACCCTGGAGCGCGCCGCGAGGTGCGGCTACAAGGCCTTCGCGCTGAAGGTGCTGCGCATCGACGAGCGCCCGGAGATGAGGGAGACCCTCGACGAGAAGGAGCGGGGCCACCTGCTTCACGCGCTGCTTGAGGCGGGGCAGGACGCGCTGAAGGAGGCCGACGCGGGCGACCCGGTGGGGCGCTGGAGCGCGGTGCAGGAGAGCCTCGACGAGGCGGGGGCGCGCTTCTCCCTGGAGGCGGGGCAGGTGGACGCGGCGCTGCTGGAGGCCGACCTGAGGGCGATCCGACGGCAGGTGGAGCTGTGGCTCGGGCGCCGGCTGAGCGCCCCGGAGGGCTGGACGATGCTGGCCTCGGAGGTGGGCTTCGGGCCGAAGCACCGGTGGCCCGCGGTGGAGATCGCGATGCCGGAGGGACCGCCGGTGGCGATCCGGGGGCGCATCGACGGGGTCGAGCGGATGGGTGGCGTGCTGCGCGCGGTGGAGTTCAAGAGCGGGCGCGGCGACGGCTACCGGCGGCGATTGCAGCAGGGGGCGCTGGAGACGCAGTTCCAGCTGGTGGTGTACGCGGCGGCGCTGGAGCGGGCGCGGGCCGCGGGCCTCGTGGGCGACGCCGACACGGCGAGCGTGGACGGGACCTACGTGGGCTTCCGCGACCTGAGCGAGCACGGGCTGCGCGACGCGCTGGCGAAGCCGCGCAAGCCGTCGGAGGGGCCGTGGGACATCGACGCGCTGATCACCCAGGGGGCTGCGGGCGAGGGGAGGCTTGGCGACGCGGTGCGCGCGGTGGTGGCGCCGCTACGGGCGGGGCGCTTCGAGCCGAGGCCGAGGGACTGCCAGTTCTGCCAGTACCGGTCGCTGTGCCGGGTCGAGGCGCACGACGAGCCGCCCGACGAGGAGGGCGGAGCGCCGCCAGGCGGGGCGAAGGAGGGGTGAGCGATCGGGTACATGGAAATGTACTCGCGGGTACATGGAGAGGTACTCGCTCGCCAGACCCGGGCGCGATGCCTCGGAGGGAGTTCCATGGTACCCCTCGCGACATGGAGACGACACTGTCATCACAGGCGCTGCGGAGCGCGACGGTGTGCCCGGCGGAGCTGTCCGATGCAGTCGGGCCAGCCGGGTCGATGGAGAGCTGGATCGGTCAGCACCTCGTCCACGTCGAGGGGGAGGCGGCGCTCCACGACGCCATCGAGTCCATCGCCGAAGACGCGGGCTTCTGGTCGCTGGTGAAGGCGCAGCGGCTGGTCATGACCGCGCCTCCGTCGGCGCCACAGATGGCTGCGCTCTGGTCGAAGATCGGGGCGCTCGCCGGGGCCGAAGCCCCCTTCGCTCGCGCGATGGACGAGCTCGTCTTCCTGCTGGATGCGATCCACCTGCTCCAGCAGGTCTATCCCGCCCGGGCCGATGTGCTCGATCGCGAGCCCCTCTGGTTCGCGTACGATCCGTCGATTCCGCCGCGTGTCGCCCGGGCCATCGTGCAGGGCATCTACGCGGGCATCGCCCTGCGCGGCATCTCGTACGCCGCGCGCGTCGGCGCTCCCGTGCAGCCGTGGTGGAAGCGAAGCATCGTCCAGCGCTGGGCCGCTGATCAGCACGAGTACGTCCGCCTCGTCGCGTCGCTTCCCGGGGTGGGCGCGCCGACGGAGCTCGTGCCCGCGGAGGAGCGCCTCGATCTCCTCGCCATGAGCCGTGAAAACGACGCGTCCAACCAGGCGATCACCGCCCTCGTCGACGAGGCCGAGCGAGCGCAGACCTCCTGCTGGAGCCCGCACGGCGGCGGGAGCCATGACCCCGGGTGACGTCGTCGACTTCTGTCGCTTCGGGCAGCATCGCGCGGTGGTCCTGGCCGTCGATCCGCGGGGCTTCGTGATCATCCAGTGTACGAGCCATCAGCGCGGTGACGGCGGCGTCGAGGTTCCGCCCCGCGGCAACCAGGCGCTCTCGCTGGGTTGGAGCCGGGACGACAACCGGACTTCGTACTTCTACCCGAGCGGAATCTTCGTCGTCGCCGAGTCGGAGATCACGCCCCTCCGGGTCGGCCAGGGGGTTCGGCGATGTCACGCGATGCTCTTCGTGACGATCCGCGAGCGGGTCGGCGCCTGGGCCCGGGCGCGCCAGATCACCGAGGCCGCCGCGGCCATCTTGTTTCCCGCGCCTCCGCCTGACGCTTCCTGAGCTCAGGCTTCCGCCCGTCACGTCACTCCGCCGCGACCTTCGTCGCGCGCTGCTCCCTTTTCGGCGGTCGTAGTGTGGCGGCCGTTCATCAGGACGCCCTTCGTGACCTCGTACCAGGGTGAGCGTTCGGGTACATCTCCATGTACTCGCGGGTACATGGAGAGGTACTCGCTGGAGCGCGCTCCCGTTCGGTAGACTGCGGGGCCTATGGCGCAACCGAAGCTCTCCAAGGGACGGAAGGCACCCACCACTCCACCCGCGCTGGTGAAGCGCGCGAAGGCGGCCCACGCGGCGCGCCTCACGAGGCTCGCGGCGCAGGGACGCGACGCGATCGGGGCGATCAGGGCGGCGCGCTCCGCGGTGGCGACCAACTACTTCAGCATGGGCGAGGCGCTGGCGGTGCTCCAGGGGAGCGGCATGGCCGAGGCGCTGGGGCGGAAGGACTTCGCGGAGGTATGCACTCTCGACCTGGACATGGCCGAGCGCACCGCCGAGCAGCTCATCGCGCTGGTGAAGCGGCTGAGCCGGACGATGCTGGAGACCCTCGGCCGGGAGAGGGCCAACGCGATGCTCGCGCTGGTCGACGCGACGCCCGCCGACGACGCGGTGGGCGATGTGCTAGGCGCCACGATCAACCTGCCATCGGGCGAGAAGCTGGTGGTGCGCGACGCGAGCACGGCGGAGATCTACGCGGCGGCCAAGGCGTTTCGTGACGCGAGGGCGGTCGGGCAGACGAAGCGCTCTCCGGGCTTCACGACGACGCCGGACGAGCGAGCGCGCTTCGCGAAGTCGGCGAAGCACTGGCAGCGCAAGGACGTGAAGGACGTGGTCACCACGCGCCTCGTGGCCTCGCGGAAGGAGCACGGCGCGCTCGTGCGGGTCGAGCTGCCGCTGGCGGTCTGGGAGCGCCTGCGCCCTCCGCCCCGGGGGTGAGAGATCGGAGCGAAGCCCGCATCGGGCTGCTCGCTCCCCCCGTACGTTGCCCGTCGTCCCGTCGCGGGTGCATCGTCGCGCACCCCCACCGATGAACTCCCTCGACCTCACCCGCCTCTGCCGCGAGCTCGACGCCACCCACGACGCCGGCCGCCTGGCCCGCGCGCTCGACCTCGGCCGCGAGGCCGCCTCGCGCCCCTCGGCGGGCGCCCTGCTCGACGGGCTCTCCGCAGGGGACGCCTTCCAGCGCCGCCTGGGGCTCATCGCGGAGTACACCCTCCGCGACGGGCCTCGGGTGCTGCGCGCCCTCGAAGACCCGTCGCGTCGGGTGCGCTCGCTGGCCTTCACGCTGGTCCCGCTCTGCTGCGACGATCCGCAGGCCCTGGAGGCGCTGCAGGTCGCCTTCTCGCTGCGCCGAGACCGCACCCTCGCGGTGCTCCTCCGCGCCCACGACCGCCGCCCGGTCATCGATCGGCACCTCGACTGGCTCGCGCCCCGCAAGGACGTCCACGACTTCGCCGACCTCGTCCCGCTCGGCAGCCCGGCCGCGATCCGCAAGCACCTCGCGCAGGCCCTCGATCGCCCGAGCGCCCTCTTCTGGAAGCGCCTCTCCCGCTACGCCCCGGACCTCCTCGGCGAGCTCTTCGCCCAGCGCCTCCGCGCCGTCTCCGGCGAGCTCGACGCCGTGCACCGCCAGCTCCTCGACCGCCACCTCCTCCGCATCGCCGACGCCGCGCCCGACACGGCCATGACCCTCGTCGAGCTCCTTCACTCCCGCCGCATCGAGGTCCCCTACGCCGTCTGGAAGCGCCTCGCCGACCTTCGCCCCACGGTCACCCTCTCGGTGATGCAGCGCTGCGACGTGACCATCGACGACGGGCTCTTCTCCCGCGACCCGGGGGCCCTCTCCCCGGCCGCCCTCTCCGTCCTGGTGCGCCTCGCGCCTCGCGCCCTCGGCGAGCCCGACAGGCTCTTCAGGCGCCTCGACCCCGACGGGCGCCGCGCGGTGGTCGCCGCCTGGGTCGAGCGCCTCTCCGGGCACCGCCGCTGGATGCTCGACGAGGGGCTGCTCTACTGGGGCCGGGCGCTGCTCGGGCACATCGAAGACCGCAACCACCGAGACTTCTCCTACGACCGCTGGAGCGAGGGGGCGCGGGACCGCGACGGGGTGATCCCCATCGAGGAGGTCGCGAAGCTCCCCGCCGAGTACCGGGAGCGCGAGGGGAGGAGGCACCTCTTCGGCGTGGTGGCCCTCGGGACGAAGCCCGCTGTGAGGCTGCGGTACGCGCGCTTTCTCCCCTGGGAAGAGGCCGAGAGCGCGCTGCGGCTGTTCATCGGGCACCCGGAGGGGGAGATGCGAGGGGCGGCGCTCACCACCCTCTTCGCCGTCGCGGGGATGCGGCCCGACGAGCCCTCGCTGGCCGACCGCTGCCTCGCGCTGGTCGTCGCCCGCAAGAACGAGCAGGACCCCGTGCGAGGCGCCATGGCCCTCGCCCTCCTCGCGTGGCCCAAGGCCCTCTGGCGCGCGGAGCACCTCGAGGCCCTCGGGCAGATGGTGCGCGACGCCCTCGACGCGTCGGACTGCTCCCTCGGCACCGCGGCCTCGCTGGAGGCGCTGGTGGTGCGGCGCTTCCGGCTCGATCCCTCGTGGGCGGCGCGCTGGCTCTTCACGCTGGTGAAGGAGCGAGGCCGCATCCACGACCCGCTCTTCGCCCGGCACCTCTCCGACGACGAGCTCGCCGTCGCCGCGCCGTCGCTGATGGAGGTCGCCCGGCAGTGGGCCGACCGGGAGCGGGGAGCGCCCCTCCTCCAGCTCGCCCGGGGTGTCGGCAAGCGCATGGGGATGGTCCCGGGCCTCGGGGAGCTGGTGGCGGAGAGCCTCGCCGCGGCGACCTGGGAGTGGCACGCGCTCGACGCGGCGCAGGTGCTGCGGGCCTTCGATCGCCCTCGGATGGAGGCGCTGCTCGGCGCCACCACGAGGCGCTGGTACGACCTCGGCTGGGTGGGATCGATCACCGCGCTGGCGCAGGCCTGGGAGGACAAGCCCCTGCCCGAGGAGCTCGGCGCCGCGGTGGAGCGGGTGGCGCGAGGCAACTGGCTGGTGGGGCACATCCACCAGGCGCTGATCGCGCTGCGCGCTCGGGACGTACAGCGCTTCGACCGGGTGGTCGAGGCGATGGTGAAGACCGACGAGAGCCTCGTGTGCCTCCCGGAGGTGCAGCGCCACCTCCACGCCCGCCGGCAGGACCTGCTCGACCCCTTCCTCGGTCACCGGGTCATCACCGGGCGCTTCGCCACCGGCAAGACCCGCTGGATCCTCCCCTTCGACCGCGGCTTCCATCGCTGGAACCCCGCCCAGAGCGCCCGCTTCCACGAGACCCTCTCCGGCCTCGTCGCCGACCAGGACCGTGACACCCCGACGGTGTTTCGCGCGCTGGTGATCCTCCCGAGGCTCGAGTACGCGCCGGCCGACGCGCTCTGCGCCCTCGCCGACGACCCCCGCCCCGCGGTGAGGGAGAAGGCCCTCCGGGTGATGGCCCGCTGCGACGCAGGACAGGGCGTGGCGACGCTGTTGCAGTGCCTCGACGACGCGCGGGCCCGCATCGCCATCTACGGCCTGCGGAGGGCGCTCAAGGACATTCCCCCGGCGCGGGTGGTGGCGCTGCTGTCGGCGGTTCCGCTGCGCAAGGTGACCGTCGCCAAGGAGGTGCTGCGCATCCTCGGGGAGCTGCGCCACGACGCGGCCTACGCGCTGCTGCTGGAGGTCGACGGGCGCACCCTCCACCGCGACGTGCGCATCGCCCTGCTGCGCGCGCTCTGGGATCACCTGGAGCGCGAGCCCACCTGGGCGGTCTTCGCCCGCGCGGTGGCGGCCGACGACTGGGTGATGGCCTCGCGGCTGGGGGACATCCCCGCCGATCGGCTCACGGCGAGCTCCGACCGTCGGCTCTCGGCGCTGCTGGCGAAGGTGCTCGAACGGCCGGAGCCCGAGGCCCGCATCGACCTGCTCCAGCGGGCGTCGGTGCTGGCGGTGCGCGACCCCGACCGCCTCTTCCTGCGGGCCTGCGGGGAGCGCCTCGGGTCTCCCTACGACGACGAGGTGCGGGCGGCCATGAGGGCGCTGACGAGCCGCGCCGACGAGGGCGACATGGCGGCGCTGGGGCCGATGGTGGCGGCCGTGCGCGAGGACGTGAGGGCGCTCACCGTGGGCCTCGACGCGCTGCTCTCGCTCCCCCTGCGCACCCGCGCGGTGTGGACCCAGGCGGGCGCCGCGGCGGAGCGGGCGCTGGAGGGCGACCGGCGGCTGACGGCGCTGCGGGTGCGGTGCGCGAGCGCGTGGAGGACCCCATCGGACTGGGGCGAGTGGGTGCTCTCTCTGGTCGAGGAGGGGGCGACGGACACGGACACCCTGCGGGCCATCGAGGCCGGGGTGGCGGGGCTGCCGGTGACGGCGCTGCGGGCCGTGGTCGAGCGGTGGAGCGGGAGCCGGGCGCCCGCGCTGCGGCGCGCGGCGGTGTGGGCCCTGGAGCGCGACGCGGGCCCGAAGCGGGGCTGGACGCCGGAGCGGCTGGCTGCGCTGCGGGCGCTCCAGGCCGACGGGGCGGCGGAGGTGGCGGGCGCCGCGAGGGCCGTGTTTCCTCCGAGGGAGATGGGCGCCCCGGGCACTGGCTGACGGCGCGCAGTACCGGGATGATGTCCTGCGACGGGGGCCGTGGTATCGGGCGCAAGGGCCGGGCGGTGGTGCCCGGTAGCGAGAGGAAGACGATGGCGACGAGTCGGGGCTTCGGGCAGTGGTTGTGCGTGCTGGCGTTCACCGTGGGCGCCTGTTCGGCGCGCGGGGGCGGCGGCAACTCCATCGGCTTCGGCGACGCCTCCTCGACCAGCGATCAGCCGGTCGTGACCGGCGACGAGGGCACCGTGCTCCCGGGCCAGGACGTCCCCCCGGTCATCACCGAGGATGTCCCCCCGGTCATCACCGAGGATGTCCCCCCGGTCATCACCGAGGATGTTCCCCCGGTCGTCGAGGACAGGGGGCCGTCCTGCGGCTCGCTCAGCGCGGCGTGCTGTGAGGGCTCGGTGCCCTGCGCGACGGGCCTCGTCTGCTTCGACGGGCTCTGCCTCACGGCGCCCACCTGCGGGGCGATCCAGTCGCCGTGCAGCACCGCCTCGCAGTGCTGTGAGGGGGCCTCGTGCCGCCCCACCCCGACCGCGTCGCTCTGCTGCCGCGAGGCTGGCGGCTCGTGCACCGACGCCGCCCAGTGCTGCGGCCTGATGGCCTGCACCGGCGGCCGCTGCGCCTGCCAGCCCGCGGGGCTGACCTGCGCCGCCAACGCCGACTGCTGCTCGGGCACCTCCTGCATCAGTGGCGTCTGCACGGTCCCCTGCCGCACCACGGGCCAGAGCTGCGCTGACGGCTCGACCTGCTGCGGCGGCCTGGCGTGCACCTCCGGCGTCTGCGCGCCGCCTCCGACCTGCGCCTCGGAGGGCAGCTCCTGCGGCGCCTCCCTGAGCTGCTGCTCGGGCCTCACCTGCCAGACCGGGGTGTGCCTTCCTCCGCCCGTCTGCCGCTCGTCGGGCCAGAGCTGCGGCACCGGCTCGGAGTGCTGCTCGGGCCTCACCTGCAACAGCGGCTACTGCGGCAACCCCTGCCGCGCTTCGGGCACGACGTGCTCCGCCTCGTACCCCTGCTGCTCGGGCCTGATGTGCAGCAGCGGGTACTGCACCACCGCGTGCCGCTCTTCGGGCTCGACGTGCTCCAGCTCGTCGCCCTGCTGCTCGGGTCTGATGTGCAGCAGCGGGTACTGCACCACCGCGTGCCGCTCGTCGGGCTCCACGTGCTCGTCGTCGTCGCCCTGCTGCTCGGGCCTGATGTGCAGCAGCGGGTACTGCACCACCGCGTGCCGCACCTCGGGCACGTCGTGCTCGGCGTCGTACCCGTGCTGCTCGGGCCTCACCTGCAGCGGCGGGTACTGCACCACCTCGACGTGCCGCGGGTCGGGCTCGTCGTGCTCCAGCTCGTACCCGTGCTGCTCGGGCCTCACCTGCAGCGGCGGGTACTGCACCACCTCGTGCCGGGGCACGGGCAACTCGTGCACCTATAGCTCCGACTGCTGCTCCAGCCGGTGCTCTGGCTCGACGTGCCGATCGAGCTCCTGCCGCTCCGCCGGTTACTCCTGCACGTATACCTCCGACTGCTGCTCGGGCTACTGCAGCAGCGGCTACTGCCGCTGACCCGCCCAGCGCCTCTCCCCTCCGCTTCGCTACGGGTGAGGACGCGCCGGGTGAGCCGGGCGGTCGACCCGAGCCCAGCCGCTCAGCAGCACGCTCCGCCCGACGCCGGGCCGGAGCTGGCGTACTGCGCCGCCGCCATCGTCGGACCACACGGGAACACGCCGTAGTGCGTCTCTCTCGCGCCGATCACATCGAACCACGGAGCGAAGCGGGTGCTGGAGAGCATGGCCGACGTGTTGGCGCAGACCCGCTCCGGGCGACCGCGCTCGAAGGCGTGGTGGTCGTCGAGCCAGAACACCGACCCGGCCCCTTCGATGCCGCCGCGGTAGATGACGGACTGGCCGTAGTCCTCGCACTGCTCGTCGAGGCCATCGAGCTTGAACAGGCGCCAGGTCACCGAGGAGAAGCGCGCCGCGCCCACCCGGCTCGAGATCTCGTCGTGCTGGATGGAGATCGGAGAGGCGCTGACGACCCTCGGGTCGAGGAAGCCCGCGCGCCGGGCGAGGGACACGAAATCGGCCTGGTAGAGCGCGCCCCCGAGGCACTCGGCGTAGAGCACCGGGTCGCTCGCGACCTCCGGCGGCAGGCGCCGGTCCACGAACACGTCGCTGATGTAGAGCTCGCCGCCGGGCTTCAGCACGCGGAACACCTCCGCCAGCACCAGGTCCTTCCGGGGGCTGAGGTTGACCACGCAGTTGGACACCACGACATCGACGCTCGCGTCGGCGATTCCCACGCTCCGCAGGTCTTCCACGTATCCCCGGTGGAAGACCGTGTTGGGCTTCGGGTACCCGAAGCGCTCGGCGTGCCACCCCGAGGTGTCGCGGGCGAGGGAGAGCTGCTCCTCGGTCATGTCGATCCCATGGACGAGGCCGTCGGGGCCGACGAGCTGCGCGATGACGAACACGTCGCGGCCGGTGCCGCAGCCCAGGTCGACGACGGTGGCCCCGCGGAGCCCCTGAGGGATCGGGAAGCCACACCCGTAGAAGCGGCTCGCCACGTCGGGGTGGACCTTCGCCAGGCGCGAGGTGATCCACGGAGGGGGCGCGCCGCCCGCGCAGCAGGCGTTGGTCTTGAGGTCGGCGCTCGATGCGAGCAGCCGACCGTAATACTCGCTCACGAAGGCCTGTAGCTTCCGCTGCTCATCGTCCGACTGCTTCGTCGTCATGGGGGCGGTTGTAATGGACGCCGCCCCTCCGGGACAGCGCTCCGGGGGGGGGAGGGACCCTACGGGCGCCGGCCGACGATGACGGCCTCGGTCCCATCGCCGAAGAGCCACGTCTTCGGGGCGAAGCCCGCAGCGCGCATCGCCGCCTCGACCTCGTCGGGGCGCAGGAAGTGGTTGCCCTGCACGTGCTCGCTGAGGTTCTGGAACGCCATCGCCCGCCGGCGCCCGTCCCGCAGCTGGGCGCGGTCGTCCGGCCAGCGGGGCTCCCAGATCACCACGGCGCCTCCCGGGCGCAGCGCCGCGAAGAGCTTCGCGAACACCTCGTCGTGGCGGTCCCACACGTGGTGCAGCGCGCGGTTCATCGCGACGAGGTCGACCGGCTCGTCGACGGTGTAACGGTGCAGGTCGCCCGCGCGGAAGCTCACCCGCGACGAGAGCCCGGCCCGCTCCGTGGCCTCCGTCGCCTGGTGGACGTTCTCCTCGAAGCCGTCGAGCCCGATGCCTCGCACGTTGGCGAAGCGCGAGGCCAGCGCGCGGAGGTACCACCCGTTGCCGCAGCCCAGGTCGACCGCCACCCCGCCGCGCGCGTCGAGCGACGCGTACACGTCCACCGCCGGCAGGATCTCGCGCTCGAAGAAGCCCGCGAAGCTCGCCTCGAGCATCGGGCCGAACCACGGCAGGATGGTCGCCCGCTCGGCGAGCACGCGCTCGCCCGGGCGCTCGCCCGAGGGCATGAGCCCCGCGGCGCGCTCGGCCATGTGCGCCGTGAGCACCGACTGCACCGCGAAGGGCATCAGCGTGCCCGGCGCCGACGGGCGAAACGCGCCGCCGAGCTCCGTCAGCCGGAACACCTCGCCCTCCGCGTCGAGGTAGCCGAACGCGTACGCCGCCTCGCACCACCGGCGCGTGTAGCCCGCGTCGACCCGGGCGCGCGCCGCGAGCTCGTCGACGGTGGCGGGCTGCGCCAGCGCCTCGAAGAGCCCGTTGTGCACGCCCACGAAGGCCAGCGCGAGGCTCATCGAGCCCTGCGCCTGTTGCATCACCTGCTGCCGCATCTCGTCCAGGGTCGCCATCGTCCATCTCCCGCCCGGCGACCGATCAGGGGCCTCCATCGACGCCGCGGCACCGACCCACTAGCACACCCGAGACCCGCGGCCGCGCGCGACGCCGGAGGCCATGCGGGCGGTGTTTCATGGTTGTTTCATCGTGTTTCACTCCGCGCGGCGCCCGCGCTCCGAAGCGCGCTGAAGCCCGCGATCGAGCCCGAAGGCACACCCGGTGCAACGGCCCGCTGGTCATGATCGAAGGCACCAGCGCATCGCGGAGCGCCCAGGGCGCGTCGCCCGAGCTCGCGCCCGACCCCGCGGGGTCGCTGCGGCGCATCGAGGCCTCGCTCGCCCGCCTCGAGCAGCGCCTCGCGGCGGCGGAGGCCCAGGCCGCCGCGGCGGTCGGCGTCGCCACCGACTCGGTCGACCACCTCGTCGCCGACGCTCGCGCCCGGGGCGTCGACGTCGACGCGCGGCTCAGGCTGGCGCTGCGCCTCGCCGAGCGGCTCACCGACCCGGCGGTGGCGACCGCCCTCGAGGCGATGCTCGCGATGCTCCCGCAGGCGCCCGCGGCGGTGGCCATCGCGGCCGACGGCGTCGACGGCGTCGTCGCGCGGCTGCGGGCCTCGGGCATCGACGTCGAGGCGCGCGCGAGGCTCCTCGGGAGGGCGATGGAGCGGCTCACCTCCCCGGAGGCGCTCGAGCTGCTGGCGGCGGTGCTGTCGCGCCTCGACGCGGTGCGCGGGGTGCTGGAGAGCGGCGTGCTCGACCCCGCGACGACGAAGGTGGTGGGCACCGCGGGGCAGGCGCTGGTGCGCACGGCGCGGGAGCGCTTCGACGACGGCCCCGGCGCGCTCGGGGTCCTGCGCGCGCTGGGCGATGGGGACGTGCGCGCGGCGGTGGGCTTCACGCTTCGCTTTGCCAAACACTTCGGGCGCTCGCTGAAGGAGCACGGGCTGACGCTGCCCGCGCGCGCGCCCTGACGAACCCGACAAGGAGAGAGCCGACGATGTCCAACCGATATGACGTGGTGATCGTGGGCGGCGGCACCGCGGGCCTCACGGTCGCCGCGCGCCTGCGCCTCGCTCGCCCCGACCTCACCGTGGCGCTCATCGAGCCCTCGGAGAAGCACTACTACCAGCCCCTCTGGACGCTGGTCGGCGCCGGGGTCTTCGACAAGTCGGTCACCGAGCGGGCCGAGGCGGACTACGTCCCCGCGGGCGTGACCTGGCTGCGCGACCGCGCGGTGGCCTTCGACCCGGAGAGGAAGACCGTGCGCACCGCCGCCCTGGGCGACGTGGGCTACGAGCAGCTCGTGGTGGCGCCCGGCATCCAGCTCGACTGGTCGAAGATCGACGGCCTCGAGGGCACCCTCGGTCGCGACGGGGTGGTCTCCAACTACCGCTACGACCTCGTCGACTCGACCTGGCGCGCGCTCGAAGGCTTCGAGGGCGGCAACGCGGTGTTCACCTTCCCCTCGACGCCGGTGAAGTGCGCCGGGGCGCCGCAGAAGATCATGTACCTCGCCGACGACCACCTGCGCCGCCGCGGCCTGCGAGGGCGCTCCGAGGTGATCTGGGCCTCCGCGGGGGCGTCCATCTTCGGGGTGGCGCACTACGCGGCGCCGCTTCGCAAGGTGGTCGAGCGCAAGGGCATCGACACCCGCTTCCGGCACGACCTGGTGGCGGTGCGCGCGGCCTCCCGCGAGGCGGTGTTTCGCCACCTCGACGACGGGAGCGAGCGGGTGATCCGCTACGACCTGCTGCACGTGACGCCGCCGCAGAGCGCGCCGGACTTCGTGAAGCAGAGCCCGCTGGCGTCGAGCGCCGGGTGGGTCGACGTCGACAAGTACACGCTCCAGCACGCCCGCTACCCCGACGTGTGGGCGCTCGGCGACGCGAGCAGCCTGCCGACCTCGCGCACCGGCGCGGCCATCCGGAAGCAGGCGCCGGTGCTCGTCGAGAACCTCGTCGCGCGCGCCGAGGGCAGGGCGCCCACCGCGCGCTACGACGGGTACTCGTCGTGCCCGCTGGTGACCGGCTACGGCTCGCTCATCCTCGCGGAGTTCGACTACGACGGTAGGCCCATGGAGAGCTTCCCCTTCGACCAGACCATCGAGCGCTACTCGATGTACGCGATGAAGGCCTACGCGCTGCCCGAGCTCTACTGGAACGGCATGCTCCGCGGCCGCGCCTGAGAGCGTGTTCGATCGGGGGGGAATGCCACCGCGCGGCCCGACGAGGCATCGTAGCGACGCATGACCACGGTCGAGTACCGCTCCCGCTACGACGCCACCCCCGAGGCGCTCTTCTCCTTCCACGAGCGCCCCGGAGCCCTGGAGGCGCTCACTCCTCCGTGGGAGCGGGTGCGCGTCGTGTCGCGCGAGGGGCGCGGCATCGAGGCGGGCGCCCGGGTGGTGATCGAGACCCGCGTGGGCCCCGCGTGGCTGCGCTGGACCGCCGTGCACACCCGCTACGTCGCGGGCGTGGAGTTCGTCGACCGCGCCGAGTCGGGGCCCTTTCGCTCCTGGGAGCACCTGCACCGGGTCGAGGCTGATCCCGCCGGGGGGGCGTGGCTCATCGATCGGGTGGAGTACGAGCTCCCGCTCGACGCGCTGGCCCGGCCGCTCGTCGGGCGCTGGGTGCGCGCCAAGCTCGACCGGATGTTCGCGTGGCGCCACCAGGCGACGGCGAGGGAGCTGGGCTGCCGGGTGCTCTCGGGCCTCGGGCGCGCTCCGGCCCCGTGAGGGCCCGTTATGGGTCCTCGAACACCGCCGGGCGCTTCTCCATCACCGCCATCACGGCCTCCATCTGCTCGGACCCCGCCAGCAGCGTCCGCTGCAGCTCGGTCTCCAGCCGTAGCGCCGCCGCCACGCCGAGCCCCCGCGACTCGTCGAGCAGCCGCTTGGCGGTGCGCACCGCCCTCGGGGCCTGCGCCGCGATCAGCCTCGCGGTGTCGAGGGCCGCGTCGAGCGGGTCTTCGCAGACGCGGGTCACCAGCCCGATTCGTGCGGCCTCCTCGCCGGAGACGCGGCGGCCGGTGAAGGTGAGCTCCTTCGCCACGTCGTCGCGCACCAGGCGGGGAAGCAGGGTGCTCAGGCCCATGTCGGGGATGAGCCCGTAGCGGATCTCCATCACCGAGAGCTGCGTCGCGGGGTGGGCGTAGCGGATGTCGGCGCCCAGCGCGATCTGCAGGCCGCCGCCGAAGGCCACGCCGTGAAGGGCCGCGATCACCGGGACGGGCATGTCGGCCCAGGTGCGGGAGACCCGCTGGGCGAGGTTGTCCCGGCGCCCGTCGGGGCGTTCGAGCAGCCGCTCGGAGGCGTTGCCCCCGTGGGCCAGGAAGGAGCCCCAGTCGAGCCCGGCGCAGAACACGCTGCCGTTGCCGGAGAGCACCACGGCGCGCACGCCGGACTCGTGGGCCAGGCGGTAGCCCGCCGCGGCGAGGGCCTCGAACATCGGGAGGTCGAGCCCGTTGCGCTTGTCGGGCCGGTTGAGGCGCACGTGGGCGACGTGCTGGTCGACGGACACCTGGACGCGTTCGCTGGTCATGGCGAAACCCTAACCGAGAAGGGGGGGTGAATTTCGGGGGAGCGCGCGAAGAAAGACGACCTACAGTCCCGCCCGCGGGCACCGACCGACGCTGGAGAACTGCGAGAGCGTCTCCGGTGCGCGCAGGAGGCAATGGCATCGATGCAGACCGATCCCACGGACCATGTCGCGACGCTCAAGGACACCTTCGCCCGCTTCACCCACACGGACAACCTGATCCCGCTGCTGGTCGACGCGCTGATCGTGACCGCCCTCGGGGCCTGCACCTTCGGGGTGATGCTCCCGCCGTTGATGCTCGGGTACACCGCCATGTGCCTGCGCATCATGCGAGGGGAGAAGGTCAGCATCGGGGAGTCGTTCCAGGGCATGGAGCGCTTCGGGGCGTCGCTGGTGCTGGGCCTGCTGGTGCTGGGCGCCGCGCTGCTTGGCTCGCTCGCCCTCGGCGTGGGCGCCCTCGTGGCGGGCTTCTTCCTCTCCTACGTCTTCTGCGTGCAGTACGACCGCCCCGAGCTCGGGCCCGTCGACATCGCCAGGGAGAGCTTCCGCCTCGTGAAGGACCACCTCGCCGAGACGGCCGTCCTCTGGGTCATCGGCGCCGGCCTCGGGACGCTCCTCGCCGCCACCCTCGTCGGCAGCATCGCCGTCTTCGCCTTCTCCTCCCTCCTCACCGCCGTGCTCTACACCCGCTTCGTCGGGCGCTGACCGACCTCGTTCACGCGCACGTGGGTTGAAAAGCCTTCATCTCGGCGTGCCCATCGCCTCTTGCCTGGGGTACGGCGTGCGGCCTCTTCATCGTCGTGCAGCGCCTGACCCCAGGCAACATCAGGTGGTCACCTTCGCGCGACGCGAAGGTTGCATGGGGAACGGAGCGAGCGCGGCGACGGTGAGCGCGGGCGCGACGGTCTGCCGGGCGGGCCGTGCGAGGACGGCGACAGCGCCTCTCCATGCAACCTTCGCGTCGCGCGAAGGTGACCACCTGATGTTGCCTGGGGTCAGGCGCTGCACAACGATGCAGAGGCCCCACGCCGTACCCCAACTCTGAAGCGGCATGGTCGTCAAGTGAGGAAAGGCCCTGCCTTCCTCCGGTCCCTCCGAGCCCTTGTTGCTGCCTTGTTCCGGTCC
>Ga0208882_1000121_pt1 | contig 43634 bp, 38 predicted proteins | sample LakWasMet14_LOW5_2_FD_183862 | JGI IMG/M metagenome (GOLD analysis project Ga0208882, IMG submission 183862) | Freshwater sediment methanotrophic microbial communities from Lake Washington under simulated oxygen tension - Sediment Metagenome... | ecosystem: Environmental > Aquatic > Freshwater >...
CCGGTACCCTGACCGTAGACGCGAAATTTGTTAATGCCAACACCGGTAAAGTCACCGTAACCGGAGCCAACAGCAAAATCAACACCGCAGCAGGCCACACCGGTGCCAGTACCGTAGCCGCAGATAAAGAATTACTGGTTGACTTGGGCGGAGCTATTGTATTAGCTAATGGCGGCTCAGCCGATGTGACGGCAGGGACGACATTAACGAATTCCAGTTCTATATCAGGCAATGTCACGGCAGGTACAGCCTTAGGCAACACCGGGACAATTACCGGCAATGCCAAAGCAACGGCGGGCACATTAACGAACAGTGGAACCGGCACTATTAGCGGCAACGCGGAAGCGACCGCAGGCGCATTAACCAACACCAGTTCCGCTGCCAATTCCATAGGCGGCAACGCCTTAGCGGGTACGACCTTGGACAACAGCGGTGCGATAGCCGGTAACGCCACCGCAGGCACGGCCCTAGGCAACACCGGCACCATTACCGGCAATGCCATAGCCACTGCCGGAGCCTTAACCAACTCCAGCACCATTACCGGCTCGGCGACCGCAGGCACGACCTTAACGAACAGTGGCACAATCAACGTAGATGCGACTGCAAACGGTGATGCAAGCGTTGCTTTGAGATTGGATAACAGCGGGACAATTAACGGGAATGCTGTAGCAACCAATAGCGGCCTAACGAACAAGGCGACAGGCATTATTAAAGGCGATGCCACCGCAAAAACAGACTTGACCAATCAGGCAGGCGGCAAACTGGGTGCGACGGGCAAAACAGCTACAGCCACCAACGGCACCTTGTTGAACAGCGGAACCATTACCGGTCATGCCACAGCCACCAACGGCGCATTAACGAACAATGGAGCTGGAACTATTAGCGGCAACGCGGAAGCGACCGCAGGCGCATTAACCAACACCAGTTCCGCTGCCAATTCCATAGGCGGCAACGCCTTAGCGGGTACGACCTTGGACAACAGCGGTGCGATAGCCGGTAACGCCACCGCAGGCACGGCCCTAGGCAACACCGGCACCATTACCGGCTCGGCGACCGCAGGCACGACCTTAACGAACAGTGGCACAATCAACGTAGATGCGACGGCAAACGGTGATGCAAGCGTTGCTTTGAGATTGGATAACAGCGGGACAATTAACGGGAACGCTGTAGCAACCAATAGCGGCCTAACGAACAAGGCGACAGGCATTATTAAAGGCGATGCCACCGCAAAAACAGACTTGACCAATCAGGCAGGCGGCAAACTGGGTGCGACGGGCAAAACAGCCACAGCCACCAACGGCACCTTGTTGAACAGCGGAACCATTACCGGTCATGCCACAGCCACCAACGGCGCATTAACGAACAATGGAACCGGCACTATTAGCGGCAACGCGGAAGCGACCGCAGGCGCATTAACCAACACCAGTTCCGCTGCCAATTCCATAGGCGGCAACGCCTTAGCGGGTACGACCTTGGACAACAGCGGTGCAGGCACGGCCCTAGGCAACACCGGCACCATTACCGGCAATGCCATAGCCACTGCCGGAGCCTTAACCAACTCCAGCACCATTACCGGCTCGGCGACCGCAGGCACGACCTTAACCAACAGCGGCACGATCAACGTAGATGCGACTGCAAACGGTGATGCAAGCGTTGCTTTAAGATTGGATAACAGCGGGACTATTAACGGGAATGCTGTAGCAACCAATAGCGGCCTAACGAACAAGACGACAGGCATTATTAAAGGCGATGCCACAGCAAAAACAGACTTGACCAATCAGGCAGGCGGCAAACTGGGTGCGGCAGGCAAAACAGCCACAGCCACCAACGGCGCATTAACGAACAGCGGTACCATTACCGGTCATGCCACAGCCACCAACGGCGCATTAACCAACAATGGAGCCGGAACTATTAGCGGCAACGCATTAGCGGGCACGACCCTGGACAACGCGGGTACTGGAGTCATTAGCGGCAATGCCACAGCGACCGCAGGCGCATTAACCAACTCCAGTTCTATAGGTGGCAATGCGATAGCGGGTACGAATTTAACAAATACTAGTACTGGAACAATTACAGGGAATGCTACAACAACAAATGGGGCAATCACCAATTCGAAAAACATCGTCGGCAACGCGACTGCGGGATCCAGTTTAACCAATAATAGTGGTGGTACCATCGGCAATGGAGCGACAGCAGGCACGACCTTAAGCAATGCAGGGACAATTACCGGCAACGCCAAAGCAACGGCAAGTACATTAACGAACAATGGGATTATCACGGGGAATGCCGAAGCCACAGCTGGCTCATTAACCAACTCCAGTTCCATTACCGGCTCGGCGACAACGGGTACAGACATTACCAACAACATTGGCGGCACCATAGGCAATGGAGCGACCGCAGGCAATGACATCGTCAACTACGCCGTCATTAATGGTGCAAGAATACACGCAGGAAGAGACATTACGAATACCGGTAGCAATGCCCAGATTAATCTAAATCAAACAACAGGTGAAGTCAGTGCTGGAAGAGATTTATTGGTTGATACCGGCGGCAGGATTACCGCAAGCAACACCAGTGCAACCACCATCAGCGCAGGGCGGGATTTAACCGTACAGGGAACAAATTCCAAAATTTCCGCCAATAATTCGGTGGCAGCCACAATCAGTGCGGGTAGCGTTGCAACCGGGGGTAATTTAAAGGTAGCCAGTGGCGGAACCATTGAAAAAACGACCGGTTCGGGTGATTTTACGCTGACAGCACGTAGAGTGGGGGAAGTCGGTGGGCAGTTGGTTGTTGAGGGTAGCGGCTCGGCTATTACGGCAGCCCACTCCGGCGATTTAATAATCAATCCTGACGCACTGGTGCCTGCACAGTATGTGGATAGCAAGCAACAACTTGCGGATCCGACCAATAAAGCACAGTACGCATTTCGGGTGTCGGATGGCGGCGTTATTAACAAGAATAACTCGGGGAATATGACTGTTACCGCACAGACTGTTTATCTGGGGGGAGAAAACGTTATCAAAGGTACAGGAGGGGCAATAGAATTTAATGCAACAACTTCAGCAGAGATAAATAATACCGCCCGCTTGCCGCGTTACTTTAAGATGGTGGAGTCAACCATGACCAACGTCGGTTCCGTTACAATATCCGATTATTATTTAAATTTGGATCCATCAGGTATTAGTTCAGATACTGCTATTACCTTGAATATCTATAATTCGGCCGATATTGCTTATCCCGCCGTGTTGATAGGAGCGGGTACTTCTGGATCGCGGGCGCTTGGAAAGAACTTTCTTAATGGACCTAGCAGCGACAAAATCCAAATCAACAATCGCACCTCGTTAAATCCAAACGATAACAATAATGTCCAAGTTACGATCCCTATTATTGCCAGAAGTGACACTATGCCCGAATTGCCCAAGAGTCCTTGCGATAGTCGTAATCAGAGCACCCTCAGCGCTAAGGGTGTAGCCAATTACATTCCCGAAGCCAGCGCGCAAGTGCCTTATTCGGTATTAGCCATGACAACTGGCGCTACTTCTTCTGCATCCGCAGGGCAAGCGCCGTTATTGGCGTTGGCAATGTCGGGTGAATCTGCCGAATGTTAATAAGGGTCGGAATGAAATCCATCTATAAAAACTTTTTGCTAAAACCACTAGGCCATAGATCGTCTGTTTCCTGGTTAGCTATGGCAAGTACTTCATTGGTGTCTTTGTGTCTAGCAACATCAGCAGTGGGTGAAACTATTAATTTTGTTCCGATTGTGAACGACCCGACTCGGCCTAGCGAGAAACAGCTGGAAACGCCTGAATTTCGTGAGCGCAAACCTAAGGATAGCTTCGTTTTACCGCCCGCGCCCAAGCCATTATCAGCACCCAAAGAAGGGCGGTTGGTGCTGAAAAAGGTTGAATTTACCGGCAACAGTGTTGTGAGCAGTGAGGAGCTGCAAAAAATCTCTCAGCCTTTCTTAAATCGCCCATTAACGGCTCGTGACTTGGAGGAATTACGGGGACGCATTACTTCGGTGTATGTTGATACGGGTTATATTAATTCGGGAGCTATTATTTCCAGTCAATCGGTCGCAAGCGAGGCATTACAGATTAAGATTGTTGAAGGAAACTTAACCGAGGTGCGTTTAGAAGGTATGGGCTGGTTGCGAGAAGGTTATATTCGTGATCGACTAACCAATGCAGCAGGTTCTCCGCTTAATTTAAAGAATTTGCAAGAAAAATATCAGGTGTTGTTAAGCGATCCTTTAATTAAACAGCTGAACGGTAGCCTTTTGCCAGGGACACGCCCTGGTGAAAGTATTTTGACGGTTAAAGTGGTGAGGGCTCGCCCTTACCAGCTGTATGCGGCTGCTGATGACTATACTACGCCGACAGTCGGCGGTTATACCGGGCGTGTCGGTGGTTGGGTAGATAATATTACCGGCTTGGGGGAGCGTATTGACGGTGATTTTATTGTCACGGGCGGCGCACTTGGCTTTAACACCGGCATAGACATGCCGTTGAACGTTTATGATACTCATGCCACTTTTCGTTACAGCAATACCAGTACTTCACTTACTGAAAAGCCTGTCGATTTGTTGAAAATCAAGACGGATATTATCGGTTATGAAGGAGGTTTTAGTCAGCCCCTCTATCGTGGTTTGGGTATTGAGCTCAAAGCGGGCATCAATTTATCGGTGCGTGAAAGTTATTCGACTATTTTAGATCAACCCTACACTTTTACCGAGGGTTTGCCTTTTGGTGTGGGAAAGACAAAAGTAGCTGCGTTACGTAATTGGCAACAATATGTGCAACAGGGAACCAATAATACTTTTGTGTTTCGCTCGACTTTTAGCCATGGCCTGAATGCCATGGGGGCCACTATTCAGAAGGGTAGCTTGCCTAGCGGTGATTTTTTTAGCTGGTTGGGACAAACTCAATACAGTCATCGTGTTATGGATAATGGGGCGCAATTTGTCCTAAGAGGGGCAGTGCAGCAGGCATCCAGCTCGTTATTGCCATTGGAGCGCTTTGCTGTGGGAGGGGCGCACAGTGTCCGTGGTTTTCGCGAAAACTATTATGTCAGGGACAACGGCTTTAGCTCAGGTCTTGAATTTCATTACCCCCTGTTTGGCGGCGAACCGACTGCTAAACATAGTCTGTTTTTAATTCCATTTATGGATTATGGCGGTGCTTGGAATAATCTGACTGTAGCGGATTTAAATCCTAAAAAGAATTACCTGCATTCAGTGGGCATAGGTTTTAACTGGCATTACAGTCATGTTAATACCGAGTTTTTCTGGGCGCATGATATTGCGAATATAAAAACCCTCTCGGGGGAGCGGAGCATTCAGGATGATGGTATTCATTTTAAGGTAGGCCTCGTTGCGTTCTAATCTAGGAAATACCCTCATGAAAAAATTATTGCCCGTTGCCGCGCTTGCTTTTTTAACATTATGCTCATCGTTAGTTATAGCTACGCCGATTGAAATATTGACCAGCAGTCAGGCTGAACCATCGGCTGACTTTAAAGAAAAGTTAGCCTTGGGCGAAACTTATCGTGACCAAGGAAGTTATGGCTTAGCGGAAAAAGAGTTTAAGGCTGTCCTGGCAGAAGCTGAAAAAAATGGCGATAGTTTAACTCAAGCTATGGCAGCCTCTGCATTAGGCTATAACTATTATTTGGCTAGAAATAATAACGATGCTCTAGCCCTGTTAGAGCAAGCTAAGGTTTTGGCAAAGCCGCTTAATTCTCCTGATCTTTCCGCCCTTATTGATGATTATTTAGGTATGTTGTATCTGACCTTACAGCAACCTGAAAAAGCGGCGTCGAGTTTTGGTAATGCTTTGAAAAATGCTCAGCTTGGCAAGAATGAAGCCTTAATAGCGGGTATTCGGGTTAATCAGGCTGAGCTGGAATCTGATGCATCAAGCCGCTTGGGTTTGTTGGAAAATATCACTCCAGAAGTGTTAAAGCTAAACGATGAGCTGATTAAAATAAAATTGTTGCTTAATATTAGTGAGCAGTTATTGGCAATTGCCCCTGCAAATTTAAACGATGCGCAAAAGCAGTTACTGCTTAAAAACACCTATCAGGTAATTAATAATACTTATCAATTGTCAGATTTAAATAACCAAGTTCGGTTGCGTTCACAGGCAGAAGGCTATTTGGCGCGCTTGTATGCACAACAAGGGCTTAAGCAGGATGCTTTGCTGTGGTTGGATAAGGCGGTTTTTGATGCGCAGCAAGTCAAGGCTACAGATTTATTGATGCAGTGGGAAATCCAAAGCGCACAATTGTTGCATGCCGGTGGCAACCTTGAAGCTGCATCGGCAGCTTATAAGCGTGCTGTTAAACACGTAGTGGATATTCGTAATGGTTTACCGGTTAATTTGCATAATGGGCGGTCTTCCATTAAAGAAATAATTGAGCCCATTTATCGGGGGCTAGCTGATGTATTGCTGTTACAAGCAGCCAAATCGCCTTCAAATGAGGCTAAGCAAAATTTGTTAAAAGAAGCTATTGATGCAATGGAAACCATTAAGCAGACAGAGCTTGAGGACTTTTTCAAGGATCGTTGTTTAATTGATGAAGCCGCTTCAGTCAACCTTAAAGATGCTTTGCAGCCTGGAGTTGGGATTATATATCCGATTATTTTGCCTGACCGAGTGGAGTTGTTGTTTCGGGCTGGCGATAGCGCGCAATTCGAGCAAAAAATAGTAGCGGTTGAATTGGCTGATGTGGTTAAGACGACTACAGAAATGGCTCAGTATTTACGTGACGGTAAGGGTAACTACCGTAATGCTTCGCATAAACTTTATGACTGGTTATTGAGGGCTTACGATGCCACGTTGAAAGAAAAAGGTATTACTACTATTATTTTTGTCCCCGATGGTTCATTACGCCAAGTACCCTTTGCTGCTTTGCTTAACGGTAAAAAATTTGCCGTTGAAGATTACGCCATTGTGACATTGCCAGGATTAACCCTGAAAAAAACTGTATCAAGCAATGATAAGAAACCGCGAGCGTTAATCGCGGCTCTTAGTAAGCCGGATGGCGCATCGGTTGACGAATTATTATTAGACTCTGCTAAGGATGTTTTTGGTGAGCGGGGGATGCTTACGTTATCCGAGCCATCCCCAGCCAAGCAGACACGTGCAGAAAAAATTGAGGCATTAAGTCTCCCTGGCGTTAACGATGAAATTTTGGGTTTACAAAAAAATATTGAGAATACGCCTTTATTAAATCATGACTTTACTTATGAAAAATTTAAGGAGTCGGTAGGAACAGGCGAATATTCGATTATCCATGTCGCCTCGCATGGCTATTTTGGTAAAACTGCTGAGGATAGTTTTGTGATGACCTATGATCGTAATCTTAAGCTGGGTGAGTTCCAGTCACTATTAAGTAACGAAAATATCAAAAAAAATCCAATCGATTTATTAACGCTGAGTGCATGCCAGACTGCTGCAGGGGATGACCGCGCCTTGCTGGGGTTTAGTGGCATTGCCATTAAAACAAACGCCTTAAGCGCAATTGGTGCTTTATGGTCTGTAAATGATGCAGCTACAGCTAAATTTATGGAAACTTTTTATGCTCATTTGACGAAACTTCCCAAAGCACTGGCGCTACAGCAAGCACAGTTATCATTATTAAAAAACAATGAATTAAGGCACCCCTATTATTGGTCACCGTTTATTTTGGTGGGTAATTGGTAACTTGACTATGAAATGGGTTGTTTTTGAAAAGTGTGATTTGATATGAGCTTAACATTAAAAGTAATATCATTTAAAAACAAACCGATTACTGAAATAGAGACGGTATTTATTGGCAATAATGGGGGTAGTATTGGTCGATCCGATGATAACACCTTGGTTCTTCCGGATACTGAAAAATTTGTTTCAAGGCATCATGTAACGATCAGTATGGAAAATGGTAGTTATTACTTGTCTGATACTAGCTTGGGCGGTATCTTCATTAATAATTGTGAAACGCCATTACATAATGCTACAGAACGCATTGATAATGGTATGACATTCAAGGTTGGCGAATATGAGATTGCTGTTTCTATTGAGGATGAGCAGGTAATCGATGGCTTTCCTTTTGTAAATGAACTGATATTACCAGAGCCGGTAGCTTTGCTTCAAGCCGAGGAACCTTGGTTGGAATTGGAAGAGGCGAGTGTTAATAGTTTAATGGCAGATAATTTCCCAAGACATGATGAGCTGGTGCAAAAGAATTTGAACGAACAATCTATTGCATTTGAAAGTGGCCTACAAGGCAATCAATCGCCGCTTTTTGATAGTTATATCGCCCCCGGCATTCTTCAGCCTTCATTAGTTGATGAAATACCTGAAGACTTTAATTTTGAGGAATTTTTTTCAGAAGGTGGTGTAGGGAGTACTCATGATTTAGCCAAGGGTAAAAACATTAATAATCTAACGGTGAATGATGATTTTGATGATTTTTTTAGTGCAGCTATTGGCGAGATGGCTGCGGATTTTGATCTGTCCTCGATAACCAGTGATACACCTGTAAAGAGCGATCATGAATCTAGTAACATAACCAGCAATGAACCATTAATTAATCCGCTTTGTGTGGACAAGCCAGCTGTAATTGCTCCTAAGATCGATACTCACCATGAAGATAATGAAGTCGGGATTCAGTCCGATTTAGTAACGGAAAATGCAGTTGGAACAGAAAAATCTGTCTTGGCTGGTAATGTCTTATTTAATGCGTTTTTGCAGGGTGCGAACATAAAATATAACGGAATTCGCCCCGAGCAGCAAACAGAAACCCTGCACAGAATTGGACAGATGTTTAGAACGCTAATTGATGGTACGGTAGCAGTATTAAGAAGCAGGGCGGAATTTAAAAGCTTATGTCGCGTTAATATGACTGTCATAAGGTCAACCGATAATAATCCTTTAAAATTTACCGTATCCACAGATGATGTGTTACGGCAATTGCTTGAAAATAAAGCAGAGGGCTTTCTAACATCTGCATTAGCCATTGAAGAAGCTTTTGGCGATATTATGAACCACCAGTTAGCGATGCAGGCAGGTATTCAGGCCTCATTAACCGATTTATTGAAAACATTTGATCCAAAACTTATTGAAAAGCAGTTTGAGCAAGGTATTGTTCTACAAAAAAAAGCCAGATGTTGGGATAGATACCAGGAAACTTATGGTAATACGGCTGAAGATGCCGTTGAAAATTTTTTTGGCGAAGAGTTTGTAAAGGCTTATGAAAAACAGATGCAGCTATTAACAAGCAGAACTGGCAAGCAATCGGTTTATTAAGTTGTAATTTTAAATGACAGATATAACTCAATAAGCAAGAGTACAACAATAAAAATGTCAGATAATAACAAAACAGTATGGTCAGAGGGTATGTTCCTCAGACCGCAACATTTTCAACAGCATGATCGCTATTTTGAAACCTTGGTGCGTGAGCGTTGTGGCGGATTGCTGCCTTACGATTGGGGTATAAAAAAACTCAAAATAGATTCGCGCCAATTAGGAATGGGCAAGTTTGCTTTATTAGGATGTAGCGGTATTTTTCCTGACGGCACACCTTTTAACCTACCAGAAGATGACGACTTGCCGCTGCCTATCGATATTCCGTCCGATGTGCAAAATAATATTATTTATTTGTCTTTGCCCACACAACGCCCTGGGGCGATTGAGGTCGATACTGATGAGAATCCCAATAATCTGGCCAGATACCACGCGGCAGAATGTGAAGTAAGAGACGCGAATGTTGCTACTAACGCAGCTTCTGCTTTAATGATCGCTAAGTTGCATACCAGTTTGTTGCTGGAAAGACAGGAGCGGGCTGGACATGTTTGTATCGGCATTGCATTTGTTATTGAATCGCGCATTGATAAAAAAATCCTTCTCGATGAGCTTTATATTCCCCCTAGCGTCGATTGCAATGCCATTCCTCAATTAAGAAGTTATATTAAAGAACTATATGGATTGTTACATACTCGTGGTGAGGCATTAGGAGGGCGAGCTTCTGAGGCGGGTAGAGGTGGTGTTGCTGAAGTTTCAGACTACCTGTTATTACAATTAGTTAATCGGGTTGAACCTTTATTCGAACATTTACAAAATATCCCCTGTTTGCACCCGGAAAGTTTTTATCGCATTGCCGTGCAACTTGCCGGTGAGCTATCAACATTCTGTAAAGCTAATAAAAGACCGATTAACTTTACCGCTTATAATCATGATGACTTGCAAAAAACTTTTAAGCAGTTGATGGATGAATTGCGTGATTTGCTTAGTTCCGTCTTGGAACAAAACGCTATTTTCATTCCTCTTACGGCACCAAAATTTGGTATACGCGGCGCTAAAGTTCCTGACTCTAATCTCCTTAAAGACGCAGTCTTTGTATTAGCGGTTAGTGCGCAAGTATCAGTAGAGCAATTACGTAGCGGTTTTCCGACACAAGTTAAAATAGGCCCGGTTGAGCAAATTAATCTTTTAACCCGCAATGCCCTTCCAGGCATAACCATTCATGCTTTGCCTGTTGCACCTCGGCAAATTCCATTTCATGCGGGTTTTGTTTATTTTGAATTGAATAAACAAAGTGAGCTGTGGAAACAAATGTCGCAATCGGGTGGTTTTGCTATTCATATAGCCGGTGAGTTTCCCGGACTTGAATTAGAGTTCTGGGCAATTAAAAACGGATAACACCATGAGCAAAGATGATCCTTTTGGCAATAACTATATTGATGATGATAAAACTATCCTCAGGCCAATGCCGGGAGGGCGAAAGCCACATGTGCAGACATCATTGCCGTCAAGTACGCCACTAGATACACGAACAACCGCCAATAATTCGGAAGGATCTGTAAATTGGCATGAACAAATTGTACACGCTACGGACAATTCTTTAACGGGAGCGGCTATCTCTTTATTATCGTTGGTTGCGCAATTACGCAGCACCACGTCACACCCTGATGTCGCAGGACTTAGAGCCCGCATCATTGAGGAAATAAAACAGTTTGAAATTAAAATTAAAAATCAGGGTGTTCCCAGTGAACAAGTGCAAGCAGCAAGGTATGCTTTATGCACATTGTTGGATGAGACTGTATTAAATACGCCTTGGGGATGTAATAGCATTTGGAGTACACAAAGCCTACTGATTTTTTTTCATAAAGAATCATGGGGGGGGGAGAAGTTTTTCCTTATTCTAAAAAACTGTATGCAGCAACCAGGAACGCATTTAGATTTACTGGAGATGTTGTATTTTTGCATGTGTCTAGGCTTTGAAGGCAGGTATCGCGTTGAAGACCACGGGTTAAGCAAGCTTGAGGAAATCAGGGAAAACGCGTATCAAATTATTCAAAGACAGCGGGGTGATGTTGAAAGAGCCTTGTCGCTGCATTGGCAGGGTATTAAAGATAAACGGAATGTCCTCGCTAAATTTGTTCCCTTGTGGGTGATTGCCTCGGTTGCCGCTTTGGTATTGATGCTGAGTTTTTTAGGCTTTCTTTATTTAATTAATTCTGCCTCCAATCCACTGCTATCCAAGCTGTATGTACTTAAAGACAGCTTTGATGTTCAGCCTGTTACTGTTGTTGAAACCATTCCAGTCGTTGAAACGCCTGCGGCACCCCCGCCCCTTTCATTATTTGATCAATTAAATACTTTTCTTGAACCTGAGGTTCGTAGGGGGGAAGTGATGCTTCTTAATAGAAACGGGAAAATTGTTATTCGGATCATGAGTAACGGTTTCTTTGCTTCGGGCAGCGATAAGATAATGACTCAATATTTTCCTTTGCTCAACAAAATCAGCCAGGCTCTTTCCAAAGTATCAGGCCGTATTATGGTCGTAGGACACACCGATAGCTCACCGATATTTTCAGCAAAATTTCCTTCTAATTGGGATTTATCTAAAGCTCGAGCCCTATCGGTTGCCGAGGTGCTAACCAACAATAATAAAATTAGCGCCACGATTGTTTCGGAAGGCCGAGCCGATACGCAACCCATGGTGGCTAATGATTCTGTTGAACATAAAGCAATGAATCGCCGAGTTGAAATCATTTTATAGTCGCAAAGGATAAGCAGTGAAGATAGTGAGTGATTTTTTAAAAAATAAATGGGTTATTCAACTGTTAGGCATTATTGCCTTGAGTTTATTGATTTGGTTCTTTGGGCCGCTTATCGCAGTCGCAGGAAATGTGCCGCTGGAATCCGATATTACTAGGTTGTTGATTATTTTGATTATGGTGGTGCTGTGGGGATTAAATAATCTCCGCATTCAGTTAAAAGCTAATCGGGCTAATACTCAAATGGCAAATGAATTAGTCGCCCCGTCAGATTCTGAAAACAGACTGCTTGCTAAAGAAGCCGATGCTGAAATTAGCACAATCGCTAATAATTTTGATGAGGCTCTGCAAACTTTAAAAAAAGGCGCCAAAAATGCTCAAGGTAAGAATTATCTCTACGATTTGCCTTGGTATATCATCATAGGCCCTCCCGGTTCAGGAAAAACCACTGCGTTAATTAATTCGGGCTTGGAGTTTCCTTTAGCCGATAAGTTTGGTAAAGGGGCGGTGCGAGGTGTTGGCGGTACGCGCAACTGTGATTGGTGGTTTACCGATCAAGCGGTGCTATTGGATACCGCAGGACGTTATGTAACACAAGATAGTCATGAAGCTGTCGATAAAGCGGCTTGGTTCGGCTTTTTGGACTTGCTTAAAAAACATCGCCCCAGAAGGCCTCTAAATGGTGTGCTAATCACCATGAGTTTGTCGGATTTACTTAAGCAAACCGAAGAAGAACGATGCCTTCATGCTCAGGCAATCAGACAACGTATTGAAGAATTGCATAGTCATTTCGGCATTCGGTTTCCCATTTACATGTTGTTTACCAAGGCCGATTTAATTGCCGGGTTTAATGATTTTTTCGCCCATTTAAGTAAAGAAGAGAGAGCACAGGTTTGGGGCGTCACTTTTCCAGAAGAGGATCCTGACAATTCTGTAGATGTGATTGCCAGGGTAGGTAAAGATTTTGATGACTTACTAACGCGCTTAAATGAGCATCTGCCGAGACGCTTACAAGAAGAGCGCGATTTGAAAAGACGCAATCTAATTTTCGGATTCCCCCAGCGCATGGCTTTACTGAGAGAAAGTTTGTTGAATTTTCTACAAGAATGTTATGGGGCTAATCGTTATCAAAGTGCGCCGTATTTACGCGGAGTATATTTTTCTAGCGGCACACAAGAAGGCACCCCCATAGATCGTTTAATGGGAATACTCGCCAATACGTTTAAATTGGATCGATTTTCCATACCTTTATTTAGCGGCAAGGGGAAAAGTTATTTTATTACCCACTTGTTGAAAGAAGTGATCTTTGAAGAGGCTCTGATTATAGGTGTTAATCCGCGCATTGAACGAGTACAAACTCTATTGCGCCAAGGTGTTTATATTGCCGCCTTAGTGATCATTGTGCTGATGTCGGCATTATGGCTGACCAGCTACAACAAAAATCAAACTGCACTCGCTGAGTTGGATAAACAAATTAAGCAATATGATACGGTCGTTAGAGGGACTCCTAACTGGCAAAGCGATTTTGCCGCGCTGTTAAAACGGATGAATGCCATGCAGGCAATGACTTTGGTTTATTCGGATGATGACTCTTGGCTTATGACTTTGGGCTTGTATCAAGGCGATAAGCTGCAACCTGTTATTAGAGAGACCTATAACGAATTATTACAAAGGCAATTTTTGCCGCTGATCAAAACTCGATTGGAACAACGTATTAAAGAGAAAACCAACAATCCGGATATTTTGTATTCCTTGCTTGAAGTTTATTTAATGCTGGGGGATAGCAAGCGACTAAAGCCGGAATTGTTAAAACCCTGGATTGCCGTTGACTGGGAAAATACTTATGCCACCGATACCGAAACTCAGGCAAAACTACTTGAACATTTGAATAATTTGCTCAAATTTCCGCTAGAAACTCAGTCGCTTAATGAACGGCTGATTTCCGCAGCACGGCAAATTCTTAATCGTATTCCGGTGGCGCAACAAATTTATATGCGCATCAAAAACGATGCACTGCAAAGTAAAGCGCAAGATTTTAAGTTGCTGGATGCTCTAGGTATCAATGCTGAGCGGGTATTTGCGACTAAAAACGGCTCTCTGCAACAACAAACGATCCCCTATTTATTCACCTATGATGGTTTTTATTCTGTTTTTTTAAAACAAAGCAAAGACCAGGCACAAGAGTCGGTGACGGGGAGTTGGGTGCTTGGTGATGCAGCCAAGACCGAGATGGTCGATAGCTTTAAATTGGAAGAGGCTATTCGTAATTACTATTACCAAGATTACATAAGATACTGGGATGCTTTACTTGAAAACCTAAAAATTAAAGCCATAGGCAGTGCGCAGCAATCTACCGAAGTATTGGAGTTTGCATCTGCCCCCGATTCACCGCTACGGAAATTACTTGAGGCGTTAAATAAAGAGACTTCGCTGACTAGCAAACCGCCAAGTCCAGAAGATGCGGTCAATAAAATTCAAGCGGCGGGGGCAGACGGCCGAGTGACCAAACTCTTAGCTGCTGCTAAAACCCAAGGGCTTACAGGGCCAGCAGAAAAGCCATTGGGTAGTGATGTCGAACAGCATTTCCAGGCATTAACATCCTTAGTCAGAGGGTCAGGGGGAGTCGTTCCTTTGGATCGCACCATTGAAATTTTGGGGCAACTCTATGGCTATATGATAGACCTTAGTGGGACTTCAAATGTGGGTGGCGTGGCGATAGAAAAAGCTAAACAAAGCGGGGGCGGTGATGCTGTCGCAAAAATGAAAATGGAATCCGCCCATTTGCCGGAACCTCTTAAAAGCATGACGCAAGTATTAGCCGCAGGGAATCAAGGCGTTATTATGGATAACAGTAAATCCCAGTTAAACCGGCTTTGGCAAAGTGAGGTTATGCCCTTGTATCAATCAGGGATTCAAGGTCGCTATCCTTTTTCCAGAGATAGCAGCAAAGAAATTACTCTGGAAGATTTTAGTCGCTTTTTTGCTCAAGGCGGTATCGTGGATCAGTTTTTTAATAACAATTTAAAAGCTTTTGTGGATACCAGCGGTAAAAACTGGCGCATGATAGCGCAAAACAATCAGGCTATCGCGGTTTCATCTGCGTCTTTAGTTCAGCTTCAAGCCGCGACCAGAATACGCCAGCTGTTTTTTGCGGGCAGCGGCACTACACCTTTGGTGAAATTTAATCTTAAACCTTTGTCGCTGGACAGTAATGCAGCCTCATTCTGGTTGAATATTGAGGGGCAGCAGACTAAGTACAGTCAAAATGAAGGAGGCAAAAATGCGGCGTTCCAATGGCCGGGGACGGACGGCAGTCGTTTAGTGAGTTTTGGCTTTGACACCAAGGATGGTAAAAAACTTCATAAAGAAATCGAAGGGCAATGGGCGTGGTTCAGGGCGTTGGAAACCGCAGGTATTCAACAAATTGATCAGGATAAATACTTGCTCACTTTTAATATAGATGGATTTCAGGCTCGTTACGAACTCAGCGCCAGTAGTGTGGACAACCCATTTTCATTAAAAGAATTCGACAATGTCCATTTTCCATTGGGGCTGTAAGTGACTGCAATAGTTGGTTTTTACGGTAAGTTACCTGTCGTTGGGGACTTCGTCTCCAGACGTTTGCCGAATGAATTTATTACTCCTTGGGATAGTTGGCTACAGAGTGCTATCGCTGCAAGTCGTGAAGAGCTTGGGGATGATTGGTTAGACAGTTACTTAACCAGCCCGATATGGCGGTTCTTGTTAAGCCCTGGTCTTTGTGGCAGCCAAGCGGTAGCTGGCATCATCATGCCTAGCGTTGATAAGGTAGGGCGTTATTTTCCGCTTACCGTCGCGGTATTGTTTGAGCAATCGGTACAGCTTCCGTTTTTATTCAGTTCCGGCAATGCCTGGTTTGAGCAACTCGAAGATGCCGCCTTAACTGGCTTGGAAGGTAACCTTGATCTTAATGCTTTCGACCAGCTTATTCAAACCATCCCACCATTTTCTTTGCCTGCCGCGTTATTACCTACGCAACAATCTTGTGACGAGAAAAAGACATTTTATATGGCGATGGAAAGCTTTGAACAAATAGGTGATGCCTTTGTTGGGCTCAATGCAAATTTATTGACAACCTTTATGCCTGGATACAGCTTATGGGGCAGTGCGGGTTCTGAGCATGTACAGCCTGCGTTATTAGCCTGCCAAGGTTTACCCCATATTGGCAGCTTCTCTGGATTTTTAAAGTCTAAAGATCAGCCTATGCAATCTGAGATGGTTCGTAAACCCCCAGTAAATAATCTTGAACTCACGGTTGCCAGTCAAACGACTGAGGTAGGACATTTAAGCTTAAGCAGCATCCTTGCCAGTGTGTCCCAGCCTTGTTGGCGTTCATGGGCTGTTACGGATACGGGTAAACGCCGCAGTCATAATGAAGATTCTTTGTTAAACAGACCCGAAGCGGGCTTATGGGTGGTTGCCGATGGGATGGGCGGACATAAAGCGGGGGATATTGCCAGTCAAATGATTGTTAATAGTCTAAAAGATTTGTCTCCAACAAAACCATTAGAAGACTGCATCAAAGAAATAAAAGATTGCTTGCAAAATGTTAATAGTTCATTGCGCCAGCTTGCCAGTAAAGAATACGGTAACCAGCTTGTTGGCAGCACCGTTGCCGTCCTGGTTTGCGAGGTAGGGCGGTGCGGTTTTTTGTGGGCCGGGGACAGTCGTTTGTATCGCTTTAGAAATGACCAATTACAGCAACTCACTCAAGACCACTGTGCTGTGGACGAAGAGCCATCATCCGGCTGGTCGGTTAAAAATTCCAATGTCATTACGCGAGCAATCGGTGCGGCTGAAGAGCTGGAATTAGACGTAGAGATTACCGAAGTCCTAGACGGAGACATTTTTCTGTTATGTAGCGATGGCTTGGATAAAGAAATGAGCTTCAAAGAAGTTGAATACATAATGCAAACCTCTGAGTGCCAAGACATTGCTAGTGTATTAATTAACGAGACCTTGGCTCGTGGCGCTAGAGATAATGTCACTGTTATTGTTGTGACGGCAGAAACTTTTTTTAGAGGAAAAAGCATTGGCTATTAATATTGATGATTATTTAAAGGACATCGACCCAAGCAATGTTTGCGGTGATGATTTGCAATACGACCTCGCTTTTATCGATCTTGAGCAAGCCATTAAGGGTAAACCCGAACAGCAAATGGGTGATGCTGTTGTCGAAGCGGAGCCGCCTAACTGGCGTGACATAAAAAAGCATTCCGAGGCTTTGTTATCAAGAACTATCGATTTACGTGTCTTAATTTGTTATTTACGTGCGCTCATTGCCTTGGAAGGTTTTTCTGGATTGCAAGACGGTTTGACGCTGCTTGGGACATTGGTAGAAAAGCGTTGGGATAGTATTCATCCACAGCTGGATCCTGAGGATGATAACGACCCTACAGAAAGAGTTAATATCCTGCTGTCCTTGTGTGATCATGAAATTATTCTTTGGCCTCTTCAACAAACCATTCTGATTGAGTCGAAATCATTAGGACGATTTAATTTTCGTGAAATCAGCATTACCAATGGAAAAGCCACGGCGACCAGCACTGAAAACGTAGTCAGCCAAAGCACCCTGGATGGAGCCGTTCAGGATAGTGAGTTAGGCCATTTACAACAAAGTTTCCGAGCGATAACAGACAGTCTTGATCGTATTAATCAATTGGAGAATGTAGTAACCAATTATGTGGGGGTCAGTGAGGCACCCAGCTTTGCAGATTTACGTGACTTATTAAAAGAAAGCAAAGCTTTTCTGATGTCATCGTTAGAGAAAAGAGGAGTGGATGACCCTGATCAGGAATTGATAACGGATGAAAATATACAACAAGGTGATATTGCTGTCACAGCGCCAACAAAATCAATATCAGGTGTTATCAATAACAATCAAGATGTCATTAAGACCCTAAATCTGGTTTGCGAATATTACCGAAGAAATGAACCATCAAGCCCGGTTCCTATGTTGGTTGAGAGGGCGATACGATTGGTGGGCAAAAGCTTTATGGACGCACTCAAAGATATTGCACCTACTGGTATTGATGAGGCGAAAATAATTTCAGGGAAACGAGATGATGAAGACGAAGACAATTAAAACGATTTTAACAACAACAATAAGAAGAGGTGTTAGATGGCACAAAGTAGTCAAAAGTTTATAGCAGCTAATCGAGCTCCTAGAGTTCAAATAGAATACGATGTTGAATTATACGGTGCGCAGAAAAAAGTCCAATTACCTTTTGTAATGGGTGTGTTGGCCGACTTATCGGGCAATCCCGCCGATCCGCTAGCACCTGTTTCAGATCGCAAAATGTTGGAAATCGATGTGGATAACTTCGATGACCGCTTAAAAGCAATGAAGCCTAGAGTGGCTTTTAATGTACCCAATGCGCTGACAGGAGAGGGTAATCTAAATGTCGATATTACCTTCCAAAGTATGGATGATTTTTCCCCGGCTGCTGTGGCCAGAAAAGTCGCTGGGTTAGACAAGTTACTGGAAGCTAGAACACAACTGGCTAATTTAGTCACTTATATGGATGGTAAAGAGGGGGCTGAAGATTTGATTGCTAAAGTGCTAAAAGATCCGGCTTTATTACAATCGTTAGTCGCTGTTCCTAAATTAGTCGATACAGTCGAAACTAAAGATGCTGAAATCCAAGAAGGCGGAGAATAAATCATGGAAGAATTAGAAAATGCAACCGCACCGCAGTCCATAGGCCAAGTAGAGGAAAACAATGATTTTTCTCTGCTGTTGAACAAAGAGTTTAAGCCAAAGTCAGACAGGGCCAAGGAGGAAGTTGAGAATGCAGTACAAACTTTAGCCGAATATGTTCTAAAAGGTACATCAGTAATCTCTGATGATACCATTGCTTCGATTGAGTCGATTATTGCGCAAATTGACAAAAAATTAACCGATCAGGTTAATCTTATTCTTCATCATGACGACTTTCAAACACTTGAAGGTACTTGGCGAGGACTGCACTACATGGTCAATAATACCGAGACCGATGAGCAGCTAAAAATAAGAATAATGAATATTTCGAAAAAAGATCTAGGTAAAACGCTAAAAAAATACAAAGGTACATCGTGGGATCAAAGTCCTTTGTTTAAAAAACTTTATGAAGAAGAGTACGGTCAGTTTGGTGGTGAGCCTTTCGGTTGTTTGATGGGGGATTATCATTTCGATCACTCTCCACAAGATGTTGAATTGTTAGCGCAAGTTGCACAAATTTCAGCCGCTGCACATGTGCCATTTATAGCCGGAGCATCTCCCTCGACGCTGCAAATGGAGTCATGGGGTGAGCTGGCCAATCCCCGTGACATAACCAAAATATTTTCCACGCCTGATTATGCCGCATGGCGTTCGCTACGCGAGTCTGACGATTCGAAATACATTGGTTTAGCAATGCCTCGTTTTCTCTCAAGGCTGCCCTATGGCGCTAAAACAGACCCGGTTGATGAATTCGATTTTGAAGAAAATACCGAAGCGGCAAACAGTAAAAATTACGCTTGGAGCAATGCGGCTTATGCCATGGCAACCAATATCAATCGTTCATTCAAAATGTATGGCTGGTGTTCAAGAATTCGCGGCATTGAATCAGGCGGGGCAGTAGAAAACTTGCCTGTGCATTCCTTTCCTACCGATGATGGCGGAGTAGACATGAAATGTCCTACTGAAATCGCTATCAGTGACCGCCGCGAAGCAGAACTGGCTAAAGCGGGATTTATGCCACTTATCCATAAAAAGAACTCTGATTTTGCTGCGTTTATCGGAGCGCAATCTTTGCAGAAACCCGCTGAATTTGATGATCCTGATGCGACTGCAAACGCTAACTTGGCAGCCCGTCTGCCTTATTTGTTTGCCACCTGCCGTTTTGCTCATTATTTAAAGTGTATTGTCCGAGACAAAATTGGCTCATTTAAAGAGCGAGCAGACATGGAGCGGTGGCTTAATGAATGGGTGTTAAATTATGTGGACGGTGACCCGGAACATTCCAGCGAATCCACCAAAGCCACAAAACCACTGGCAGCAGCTGAGGTTGTAGTGGAAGAAGTGGAAGGTAATCCTGGTTATTACACATCCAAGTTTTTCCTAAGACCGCATTATCAATTAGAAGGCTTGACTGTATCATTAAGACTGGTTTCCAAGCTACCTTCGGCAAAAGCCGGATAAAAGACCGCTCTCGTTCTTGCATTGTTTTTAAATGTTGGAATGTGTGTTTTTTGTAGTACATCTTAAATTAAAGTAAGGAGAATAAAGTGGCTATAGATATGTTTTTAAAGTTGGGCGACCTAAAAGGTGAATCCAAGGACAGTGCCCATAAAGATGAAATTGATGTCTTGGCGTGGAGTTGGGGCATGTCTCAGAGCGGTACTACCCACTCTGGCGGCGGCGGTGGTTCTGGCAAGGTGCATGTTCAGGACATCAGTATTACCAAATATGTCGATTCCTCATCACATGCTTTGATCATGAGCGCCTGTAAAGGGACTCACCACAAAGAAGCGACTCTGGTTGTCCGTAAAGCGGGTAACAAACCGCTTGAATACATCATTATCAAGATGAAAGAAGTCATTATTACCTCGGTTAGCACTGGAGGCAGTGGCGGTGAAGATAGATTGACTGAAAATGTCAGTCTTAATTTTGCTGAATTTGAATATGCTTATCAACCCCAAAAGACCGATGGTTCGGCTGATGGCGGCAAAAAAGAATTTAAATTCAGTATTCAAGAAAATATCACTAAATAGAAAATAACGCGTGAAAAAACGTAACGTTTTTTCACGCGACTTTCAGTCCAAATATTCGAGATATTTATGAGCTTAGCCGAACAGCATTTACAACAAGGTAATCTTAGTGATGCTTTGATACAACTGCAAAACCAGATTAAAAAAGATCCGGCTAATGCCAAGCTTCGAACTTTTCTCTTTCAGCTTTTGGTGGTGCTGGGTGAATGGGATAGGGCATTGACGCAATTAAATGTGGCGGGTGATCTGGATGCCGCTAATCTTCCCATGGTGCAAACCTATCGGGAAGCTATTGCCTGTGAGCTGTTGCGCAAACAAATTTTTCAAGGCAGCAAAACGCCTTTAGTGTTTGGTGAGCCGAAACAGTGGATCGCTTTATTACAGCAAGCCCTTAAATTAGATGTCGAACAGCAACATAAAGAAGCACAAAACTTGCGTGAGCAAGCTTTTGAACTAGCGCCTGCTACTCAAGGTAGCATCAACGGTGAAACTTTTGATTGGATAGCCGATGCCGATGTGCGTCTGGGGCCAGTGCTTGAAGCGATTATCAATGGCCGTTATTACTGGATTCCTTTTGGGCAAATCCAGCAGATTCAAATTGAAGAGCCCGCCGATTTGCGCGATGTGGTCTGGATGCCTGCGCATTTTGTCTGGACAAATGGCGGCGATGCGGTCGGTTTGATTCCAACGCGTTATCCGCAATCGGAAACAGCAGAAGATGCCTTACTGCGCCTTGCGCGTAAAACCGAGTGGACGGAGTTGAGCGATGCTACTTTTATCGGTTTGGGGCAACGCTTGTTAAGCACTAATCAAAACGAATATGCGTTGATGGATATTCGCGAAATAACATTTAACACTGTGGATTAATTTCGTGGCCGAATTAATTCAAAAAGAACGCCTGCAACCTTCGCTCTTGGATCGTCTTACTGACGATGAGCCCGATAAGTTGCAAGAATCGCGCGAACAACGGGTTTTATCATTAAACAAGCTGCGCTTGGCGGTATTGAGAGACTTAGTGTGGTTACTGAATACGAGTTCATTAGAATCGGCTGAAAACCTTGATGATTTCCCCTTTGCGAGCCATTCCGTTATTAACTATGGTATTCATGACCTAGTGGGAACTACCATTTCAAGCGCTGACGTACCAGAGATACATCGGCAAATACGTCAGGCAATATGGGATTTTGAACCTAGAATTTTCCGGGAATCCGTTGTAGTGAAGGTAACAGTCTCAGAAAATCAAATGAATCAAAATGCCATGACCTTCGATATTGAAGGAGACCTTTGGGCGCAGCCTTTACCTTTACGTCTTTATCTCAGAACCGAGTTGGATTTAGAAACGGGTAATATGGAAATTATAGACCGAGGCTAATACATGGATCCTAGACTGCTTAAGTATTACAACCATGAGTTGCAACATATCCGCGAAATGGCCGGTGAATTCGCGCTCGAATATCCAAAAATTGCCGGCAGATTGGGACTGGACAGCTTTGAGTGTGCTGACCCCTATGTAGAGCGATTACTGGAAGGTTTTGCTTATTTATCTGCGCGAGTTCAGCTTAAGGTAGATGCTGAATTCCCCCGATTTACCCAGCATTTGCTGGAAATGGTTTATCCCCATTATCTTGCTCCTACGCCATCAATGGCGGTAATGCAGTTGCAGCCCGATTTAATGGAAGGAGCGCTAAATGAGGGGTTTTTAATCCCCAAAGACAGTTCATTGCGCAGTCAAATCGGTAAAGGTGAGCAAACCGCCTGTGAATATCGCACCGCCCACGACCTCACCCTATGGCCGTTAGAATTGATAGAAGCAGAGTATTTGTCAGGCGCTGGTGCAGTTGCCAATCTAGGCGTACCCAGTTTGCCCGGACTTAAAGCTGGTATTCGTCTGCGCCTAAAAACCACCGCAGGTTTAACATTTAATCAACTTAGTTTAAATAACTTACCGCTTTATCTTCGTGGTGCCGGTGAGTTGCCGATGCAGATTTATGAACAACTCCTGGCCAATAGCATGGCGGTTGTGGTTCAGCCAACAAAGCGGCCGATTGCCTGGCACCATATCATTAAACAAGCAGCCGTTTTACCGCTCGGCTTTGCAGAGAACGAAGCGTTGTTGCCGTACACACCACGCTCGTTCCAGGGCTATCGTTTATTACAAGAATATTTCGCATTTCCTGAGCGGTATATGTTTGTTGAGCTAACCCAATTACAGGCCGCCTTGCAGCAATCTTCAGAAAATGAAGTGGATATTATCATTTTGTTAAATCGTAGTAATCCACTGCTGGTTAATGAAATTGATGCGACACGTTTTGGGCTGTTCTGTGTACCTGCGGTTAATGTATTCCCCAAACGTGCTGACAGAATTCATTTAACAAATCAGACCAATGAACACCATATTGTTCCTGATCGAACCCGGCCTTTAGACTACGAAGTTTATCAAATTCAAGAAGTGACCGGTTTTGGCAGCACCAGCGATGACCAACAAGCGTTTTTACCGTTCTATCAGGCAAGTAGCGATGCCAGCCATAAACAGCAACGTGCTTATTATTCCACCATGCGCTTACCTCGGGTCATCTCCTCGAAGCAAAAACTGCAAGGCCCTCGCTCCAGCTATATCGGTAATGAAGTTTACATTTCCATCGTTGACAGCAATGAAGCGCCTTTTAAAAGCGACTTAAGGCAATTAGGCTTGGAGCTGCTCTGCACCAACCGCGACTTGCCCTTGCAATTGCCTATCGGCTTAGGCAAAACCGATTTCACTATTCAAACGGGAGCCCCCGTTGAAGCTATAAAATGTTTATCCGGCCCTACCAAGCCGCGTCCTTCCAATGCCCATAAAGACACCGCATGGAAGTTGATCAATCATCTGTCGCTTAATTACTTATCGATCATCAATAACAATGAAAAAGAGGGAGCTACTGCCTTCAGAAGCTTATTGTCCTTGTATGGCGATAATAGCGACTCAAGTTTTCGTAAACAAATAGAAGGCGTGTTATCCATTCAGTCAAAACCCATTGTCAGGCGTATCAATACCGCAGGGCCGATTGTTTTTGGGCGGGGGCTGGAAATAACCGTTACCGTTGAGGAGTCCGCTTTTGAAGGTAGCGGTGTGTTTTTGTTGGGAATGGTGCTGGAGCAGTTTTTTGCCCACTATGTTTCCCTTAATTCATTTACCGAAACCGTACTAACAACCAGCGACCGTGGAGAAATAATGCGATGGCCAACGAGACTCGGACAGCGGCAGCTGATTTAGAAGCATCGCTGCAAAAAGAGCCGTCTCGCTATGGCTTTTTTCAAGTGATGCGTCTTTTAGAATGCGCTTATAAAGATAAATCGCGGTTTGGGCAAGCACAACGCCCAAGCCTGGAGCCGTCGATAAGATTGGGGCAAGAAGTGTCGCTGACGTTTGAAACGTCCACACTGAGTTCATTGAGTCGGCGCAAAGCCGGGCTGATGCCCTTGCTGAAACAGCGTTTTTTGGGACTGTTCGGCACCAATGGCCCGATGCCTACCCATTTAACCGAATATATACACGAAAGAATTTATCATCATCGCGACCACACCTTGGCAGGTTTTGCCGATATGTTTCATCATCGCATGATCTGTTTATTCTATCGGGCATGGGCGAATACCGAACCTACCGTCAGTTTTGACAGGCCCGAAACTGATCGATTCTCCACCTATGTTGGTTCACTGGCAGGTTTGGGTTCGGACTCCTTGCGTGAACGCGATGCGATGCCGGATCTTGCCAAGTTTTATTACACGGGTTTTTTATCCGGCCAAAGTAAACATGCGGAAGGCTTAAGGGGGTTACTTGCCGACTATTTTCGACTAACAGTCCGCATTGAACAATTTGTCGGTGAATGGCTGGATATTCAGGATTCGGATTTGACCCGGCTGGGCGAGACGCCAAGAACGGGGGAGTTGGGATGTTCAGCGATACTCGGCTCACGCGTGTGGTCGTGCCAACATAAATTCCGTATTCGTTTTGGGCCGTTAAATTTGAGTGAATACTTAAGCTTATTACCCGATGGATACAGAATAGAACAATTGGTTGCGATTATCCGCAATTATATTGGCGACGAGTTGAGTTGGGATGTCAATCTGGTGTTAAAAAAAGACCAAGTGCCAAGTGCGCAACTAGGCGAAACCACTCACCTAGGTTGGACATCGTGGCTAGGCGAGCGTAAGAGTAATCACGATGCTGATGACCTTAGGCTTAATCCGTTTTGGGGCAGGCTTTTTTAATTTTTAAAATAAGAGGAGAGTTTTTATGTCATATATTTATGTTGATGCAGAAAGTTTAGTGGGAAATAAGCTTGTTGATGATGGGAAGGGGACGCTTCTTGGACAGTGTGTTTCTTTGGTAAAAAAATACTCTAATGCTCCCCAGACAACTAAATGGAAAATGGGAATGGTTGTAAGAGGAAATAAAATACCAAAAGGAACTGCAATAGCAACTTTCTTCGATGGAAAAAGTTATCCACAGAAAAAGCCATTTGGACACGCAGCATTTTATTTAGAGCAAGACAACGATGGAATTACTGTTATAGAACAGTATGTAGGGTTAGCAAAAATTCAAAAAAGAAAAATTCGTTTTAAAGGTAAAAGTGATAAAAAGGATGGTGTTAATGATGGGGATTCATACTCTGTAATTGATTAAGGGGTAAAAATGAATAAATTAGTAAAACTGACTTTGTTGATTTTAACGTGGTCAATTGCAACAGTAGCTGGTGCAGTGGATATTCAGTGTCCTTCTGAAATAGAAACTCAACAAGAAATTAAAAACAACCTACAAAATTGGAATGCGTTGAATGAGAAAACAAGGTATCCACTGACCTCTATTAGATTTTCTGAAGGAGACCCTGAAAATATCGTATGGTTAGTTCCAGATGAATTAAAAGGTGATGTGATTCAAATATGGAATTTACCAGCATCATCTAATGGTTATTGGGTTTCATGCGGTTATAACAATACAAGTATTATATTGGCTGGGAAACTTCAGCCAAAAGTTAGTCAGTGTAAAGTAGAGTATGACAAGAGTTATTCGCCTCCAATAGCCGTTAAATACATTTGTAAATAATGTAGCAGCGTAGTCAGGTAGGGTGGGCAAACGACTCTATCATTAGCCCACGAGGGGCTTGACATAATCAGCGATGGGTAGTCCTTACAAATTGATGCAGGTGAGCCATATTGTAGAATATTGTGTTTTCCAATCCATTGATTTATATCGTATTTCTAAACCATAAAGATGAAAGAAAAATATTCTAACCCATTGATTTTATTAGCCTGTATTGTTTTGTAGGGGCTACCCAGCGATGCACACAAAAAAACGCTTGTCCACCCTACAATCTTTTTACATTAAATTATATTAGCCCGTAGCCCGTAGCCCGTAGCCCGTAGCCCGTAGCCCGTGGGCTTGCGAACCCCAACACTTACGCCAAGATGTACTATTTTGTTGGGGTTCGTACCTCACCCCTACAATTGTCATCTAAACCAATAATAAAAAGGACACAAGCATGACCGAAATTAGCCGAGTTGCCTTGTTTGGCAAACTGAACACCGTCTGTTACAAAGGCATAGAAAGCGCCACTGTATTTTGCAAAATGCGCGGCAATCCTTATGTCGAACTGGTGCATTGGTTGCACCAGATTTTGCAATTGCAAGACTCCGATTTACACAAAATCATTCGCCAGTTTAATCTTGATCCGTCGCGCCTAGCCAAAGACTTTACCGAGGCACTGGATCGCTTGCCTAGAGGCTCCAGTTCCATTTCCGATTTGTCCCAGCATATTGAAGATGCGGTGGAACGCGGCTGGGTGTTTGGCACCTTGATGTTCGGCGAGTCGCAAGTCCGCTCTGGGCATTTGATTGTCGGTATTTTAAAAACCAAAAGCTTAAGTCACGCGCTGTTAAGTATTTCCAAAGAATTCGACAAAATCAAAGCCGAAACTCTAACCGAACGTTTTGATGAAATACTCAAAGGTTCCGCGGAATGCGGCCTAACCGCCAGTGACGGTTTCCAAGTCGGCGGCGGTGCAGTTCCCGGCGAGGCCAGCGGTGCGATGGCACCCGCGCAAATGGGCAAACAACAGGCCCTGAAACAATTTACCGTGGACTTAACCGAGCAGGCGCGGCAAGGCAAAATGGATCCCATTGTCGGGCGTGATGAAGAAATTCGCCAAGTCATCGATATTTTAATGCGTCGCCGCCAGAACAACCCGATTCTTACCGGCGAGGCGGGTGTCGGTAAAACCGCGGTCGTTGAAGGCTTCGCGCAAAAAATTGTTGCAGGTGATGTGCCGCCCTCGTTGCAAGATGTGAGTTTGCTGACCCTTGATGTGGGCTTATTACAAGCAGGGGCAAGCATGAAAGGCGAGTTTGAAAACCGGTTGCGTCAAGTCATCGAAGAAGTCCAGGCATCGGAAAAACCGATTATTTTGTTTATCGACGAAGCGCATACCTTAGTCGGCGCAGGCGGTGCGGCGGGAACAGGCGATGCGGCTAACTTATTAAAACCGGCTTTAGCTCGCGGCACACTGCGTACTGTTGCTGCGACCACCTTTGCCGAATACAAAAAACACATCGAAAAAGACCCTGCGCTAACTCGTCGTTTTCAAGTCGTGCAAGTGGACGAGCCTAGCGAAGAAAAAGCCATCTTGATGATGCGTGGGATTGCTTCGGTCATGGAAAAACACCATCAAGTACAGGTGCTGGATGAAGCATTGGAAGCCTCGGTCAGATTATCGCACCGTTATATTCCCGCCCGGCAACTGCCCGACAAATCGGTCAGCTTATTGGATACCGCCTCCGCTCGCGTCGCTATCAGCCAACATGCCGTTCCAGCCGAAGTCGACGATTGCCGCAAACGCATTAATGCGTTGAATACCGAGCTTGAGATCGTTGCCCGTGAAAAAGCGGTCGGCATCGATATTAAAGACCGCGAAATCGTGGCGACCGAAAAATTGGCGAGTGAAAAAGAACGCTTGATAGGCTTGGAGCAACGCTGGAACGCAGAGCGCGACTTGGTCAAAAACATCCTCGATATTCGCGCGCAACTGCGCGCCTTAACAGGCAAAGTCGAAGGCACTCAAAGCGATTTGGAAAAAGCCGCCGATGCAGTAGCGGAAACAACCGCTGATCCGCTTTCTCGAGAACAGCTGCTTGATGAACTAAAAAACCTGCAAGCCAAATTACAGGAACTTCAAGACGAATCGCCGTTAATTTTGCCCAGTGTTGATGCTCAAGCGGTAGCTTCCGTAGTCGGCGATTGGACAGGTATACCGGTTGGTCGCATGGTTAAAAATGAAATTGAAACCATCATCAACCTAGCCGACAACATCGAACAACGCATCATCGGTCAACGCCACGCGCTGGAGATGATCGCCAAACGCATTCAAACCTCCCGTGCCGGTCTGGACAATCCCAATAAACCCATCGGCGTCTTCATGCTAGCCGGAACCTCCGGCGTAGGTAAAACCGAAACCGCCTTGGCGCTGGCGGAAACCTTGTACGGCGGTGAACAAAACGTCATCACCATCAATATGAGCGAATATCAGGAAGCGCATACCGTTTCCACCTTAAAAGGCGCGCCTCCCGGCTATGTCGGCTACGGCGAAGGCGGCGTACTGACCGAAGCGGTGCGGCGTAGGCCTTACAGCGTGGTGCTATTGGATGAAGTCGAAAAAGCCCATCCCGACGTGCATGAGATTTTTTTCCAGGTGTTCGATAAAGGCTGGATGGAAGACGGCGAAGGCCGGGTGATCGATTTTAAAAACACCCTGATCTTGCTGACCACCAATGCGGGTACCGACATGATTATGAATCTGTGCAAAGATCCCGAGTTAATGCCGGAACCCGAAGACATCGCCAAAGCCTTGCGCGAGCCGTTGTTGAAAGTGTTCCCGCCTGCATTGTTAGGGCGATTAGTGGTTATTCCGTATTACCCGCTCAGCGATGAGATGATTTGCGCGATTACACGTCTGCAACTGGGGCGTATCAAAAAACGTATTGCCGAAAATCATAAGGTGCCGTTTACTTTTGATGATGAGGTTGTAAGGCTCATTGCCAGCCGTTGTACTGAGTTGGAAAGCGGCGGCCGAATGATTGATGCGATATTGACCAATACCGTGTTGCCGAAAATCAGCGAGGCATTTTTGCTAAAAATGATGGCTGGGGAGGTGATTGAACGGGTGCATGTAAGTGTGTTGGATGGGGAGTTTGGTTTTTGTTTTTGATAAAAGTCCAAAGAAATAGTGTGAAAATATAATCTAGGTATTTCTATATGGATACTTTGCAAGTAGTGATAATGTCGCTGTAAGCAGATAAAGGTAAGAATAGAATATGATAGCTTGGACAAAAGTAAAATTTAGATTAAATATATCAATTTGTAAATAATGTTGTAGATAATAGGATTTTTTTGGTAGTATTAAACTTAGTATTATATGGCTAAACATAATTATTTACAAACTAATATATTACTTTTAGTAAGTCAGTAGTCTAAATAGGCATGTTTATTAGTGGCGTTTCTTAAGCGCTTAGGGTTAACAAGCTCTTTTGCGGTCTTGGTTTATTTCTCAAGGTGAAGAGGTTTGTTATGTGTTGTTTTAATTTTATAAATCTATTAGCGGGGGGGGTATGTCAAGTTATTTTTTTAAAATCATTGGCGTAGGTTTGCTTTTTTTTACTTCAGCATTGGGGCATTATGCTTTTTCTGGTAATACTTCTGAAATGCAAAGAAGGCTTAATGAACAGGTATTATCTAAGTCATTTAGTGTGGCAGATGAGGCAACATTAAATGCGAATCTTAATGCAGCAACGGAAAGAGGAAAACCTACGCATATTGCAAGCTCAGCGTCAACATATGGGTATTACAATAGTTATAATAATCCTTATTATAACGCTTACAACGGTTATGGTTTTGGCGGTTATAGGCCATATTATAGCTATAGGCCATACTATGGGGGTTATTGGTAGTAAGCCTGCTTTATATAATCTACAAAAATATTTTTAATTGGTCTAGTATGGGCTTTCTTTTTAACATAAATAATTATAAAAACAATGAAAATCAAAAATATTAATTTATTGGTATTAATTACAATAATTCAATTTATGCTCTACGGGTGTGCGGCTATTGGAACGTCAATTGCTAAAAAAGATTTAGATGTACAAACGAAAATGAGTGATTCTATATTTCTGGATCCAGTAGAACCGGATAAAAGAACTATTTGGGTGCAAGTTAGGAACACCTCTGATAAACCCAATTTTGACATTAGCAGTTCAATAGCATCATCGTTGCAATCGAAAGGCTACATCGTGACCAATAGTCCCAAAACTGCTCATTATTGGTTAAGTGCTAATGTTTTAAGTGTGGACAAAGCCAGTCCAACTGCTGCACAGGCCGCATTAAGTTCCGGTTATGGCGGGGCTTTGGCTGGTGCTGCTTTAGGTGCCGGAATAGGTGGTGCAACAAATGGTTGGGCAGGTGCTGGTTATGGGGGCTTGGCCGGTGGTTTAGTTGGTGGGTTAGTTGAAACTGTTGCTAATTCGGCAGTTAAAGATGTGACTTATATGGTTATTACTGATATTGAAATTGCAGAAAAAGCAGCGGCTGGAGTTATTGTAAGGCAAGATAGTTTGCAAGATGCCAAGCAAGGTATCGGTGGCTCCAGAAGGCAAACATCTTCAGAAGTAAGTGATAAGAAAAAATACCGGACACGAGTTGTTAGCACAGCCAATAAAGTAAATCTTGATTATGAAGAGGCAGCCCCTTTATTAACAAGCGGTTTAACACGTTCTATTTCCGGACTTTTTTAGTACTGAAGTTTCCCCATTTTTGAGTCCATAGCCTATAAAGGAAAACGTATTAAATCGGGGTTTGCTATAAACCGAGCAAACCCTACGTTAAATACCTACCCCGCATAGGTGGCGGGATTAGAAGTTTTAAAAACTGGGAAACTTCAGTTTAGTATTAACCTTACTAAGGGATATTTATGAAACAAAAATTTATTATTTTAGTTATTTTAGCTATGTACTTGCCTTTATCTGTTTTGGCTGAGCAGGGGCAGAAAATAAATAGCAATGGTTCGACCGATAATGGCGGCATCAATCGTATGGCAAAAGACTTAGGCTTAAGTGAGGAACAGAAAGTGCAAGTACAAGCTATTTTTAATGACGAGAAACAAGCGGTAGAAGTAGTATTTAAAGAACAGGGCGAAAAGCTTAAAGCCATACAACAACAAACACATAATAAATTGCAGCAAGTGTTTAGTCCTGAACAATTAAATAAATTTGATAAAAAAATTCAGCAACAAGAAAAACGAAACAAAGTAAGTAAGCATTAAGACTAATTTTTTAGCAAAATTAAATATCACCGGAATTTACATGTTATTTCAGCGCACGATAGTTTTTCTGCTGGTTTATTTTTTATCAATAAGCTACTGCCAAGCCAGTGGGTCACGCGTTGCTTTGGTGGTCGGCAATGGCAAGTACCAAGATACCGACTATTTTCCTACACTTGACAATCCTACAAATGATGCAGAGGATGCTGCCTCTGCATTGCGAGGTTTTGGTTTCGAAGTGATCGAACGGAAAAATCAGACCAAAGAAGAAATGGATGCCGTAATTACTGAATTCAGCCATAAGATAGGTAGCACGGGAGTGGCATTGTTTTACTACGCTGGACACGGGCTGCAAGTGAAGGGGCAAAATTACCTTATTCCTGTTGACGCCAAGAGGGATAAAGATAGCTATTCTAAGGCCCCACAGACTGGAGCTTACTGGAAATACTTTCACTGATACTTACCCTTCCATTCCTGGGGGATGAGCTTCTGTCAGGCAGGAGAAGAGCGGTTCCTGCGTATTATTTTAATCTCGAAAAAGCCCCCAGTAGAGAAACGTCGTATCAAGCTTAGTAGTTGTCGCGACAATATTGAGATGGCATCCCCTGGAATTGAATGGCTACCTGAATCATCAATACTTCGCATTAATTGGCTACAAGGCCCAGATACTAATGGAGTATCAGAAGAGCGGGTATTACAAATTGATGATAATGGGAATGTACATTAGCAGGGTTCATTCGGGATACTTGCTTAACGTTATTAAAGGATATAGATTTTATGATGCGGAAAATTTCTTTAGTGGGCGGCATGCCCCTGATAAAACAGACTAAAAAGCAAGACTGCTGGGCAATCTGCATGGCTATTATGTCAAAATATAGATATAAAAACAGTCAATTGGACTTCTCTTCACCTGATAAAATTAAAAGCTCCATTGAGTTGGCAATTAAAAGATACTCAGACAATAGTGATTTTTGGTTAAATGCATATATCAATGATAGTGGTGGCAGCCCCTCTCAATTTCTCCCTGACTTTGATATGATTATGTTTAATGGTACGTCTAAAAATATTAATACATTTAAAAAAAATCTGTTTAATTTCCTCCAACAATCAATTCACTATCGACACTGTCCAGTAATGATGTCGTCTGAGCGGTGGATTATAAAACCTTTTGACTCTACGAGGATTGGACATTGTTTAATAATTTATGGTGCTAAATTAAAATACGATGACAAGGGCGCAGCAACTTTGGATTTGTATTATTTAAATCCTTCTCCCCTTTCTTTCGGTCTGAAATGTGCTGAAGATCTAGACTTTGCCAGCGCTGAAAATGAGGGTAATGGGTATTTAAAATATGCGTGGAAAAATGCGGAATGTCAATATTACGGTCCAAATGGAAATCGATTTTCTCTTCCTCCAGCAGATTTAATTCAGAAGAATAATCCTTACCTGCTTAAACGGGAAAGGACAGTGTGATTCAATGGAACAGTTAATTGCCTCTCTTTTCATAACCGATATTTCCATGCCGAACGATGTTAATTGCTCCGGGCAATTTCTTCGATGTTACAATTAAATCATCGAAAATATTGAGCTATAAAAAACTGTTGCCCAATTTATGCGACTAAATTGAACTAACAAATAGGAGGCTTTATGGTTGCCGTTTTAAATAATGCCGACAAACAAGATTCACAACTAAGTGCAGTGGTGTTGCATTGGCCTCCATCACTACATTTGGTCAATGAACAGTTTTTTGAGTTTTGTCAGGCTAATAAAGAATTGCGTATTGAGCGCACTGCTCAAGGAGATTATGAAATTATGGCACCTACCGGTGGCGGGACGAGTTGGCGAAATTCGCGGCTCATTACCCAGTTGTCAATCTGGGCAGATCAAGAGGATAGCGGCGTAGTGTTTGATTCATCAGGGGGCTTTGTGTTGCCCAATGGGGCTGTTCGTTCGCCTGATGTGTCTTGGGTTAAAAAAACGCGTTTAGCCGATTTAACGCCAATACAAAAACAGCGTTTTTTGCCGCTATGCCCTGATTTTGTTATTGAATTACGTTCACCTAGCGATAATCTGGCAACATTGCAAATTAAAATGCAGGAATATATCGAAAACGGGGCGAGTTTAGGCTGGTTAATTGATGCGGAAGCGAAACGGGTTTTAGTTTTCCAACCCTCCAAATCCCCTTTAAGCCTGGAGGAACCGGAATTTTTATCCGCAGATAGTGTGCTGACGGGTTTTAAGCTGGATATGAACAAGATATGGAATATCGGGTTTTAGCTCAAAGCGGAATAGTTGCGTGTTTCTCACGTACTTGGTTCTAACTAATTGATGACTAATGGTATTTATTCTTAGTCGGTGGCTCAATTTATTGTATTACTATAAATTTTTCTAGTAACAGGAAACCTGTAAAGTCATGTCTCTACAAACCAATCGCTTCGCTACGGTGACAACCCCGTTGGGGCCAGACGCAATGCTGTTTAATCGCATGAGCGGTTCTGAAGAAATGAGCAGGCTGTTCGAGTACGAAGTGGATTTATTGGTAGAAAATAAAACAATCGTAACCGCAGGGTTTCCGACCAATCAGGTGCTTGGACAGGCGATGACGGTTGCTTTGTCATTACCTTCCGGCGGCAAGCGCTATTATCACGGTTTAGTGACCCAGTTCAGGCATCATGGCGCTTCGGACGATCATTTTTTGTATCGCGCGGTGCTGCGGCCTTGGCTATGGTTTTTAACCCGCAGCTCAAATTGCCGCATTTTTCAGGATTTATCGGTTCCCGATATTGTCAAAAAAGTGTTTGAAGATAATGGCTTTAGCGATTTTAAAATAGAATTGACGCACACTTACAGACCCCGGAAATACTGCGTTCAATACCGCGAAAGCGATTTTAATTTTGTTAGTCGCTTAATGGAATGCGAGGGTATTTTTTATTTCTTTAAGCATGACCAAATTAAACATACCCTGGTTATCGCCGATTCCGTCAACGCCTATCAAACCATTGCCGGTTATGCGACGATTCCTTATTTTCCGCCCGACAACTCAGGACAAAGAGAACAAGACCATATTTTCGATTGGCATACCTCGCATAAAGTTCAAGCCGGTACTTATGTATTAAACGATTACGATTTTAAAAAACCGAAAAGTAATCTGATAACCAAATTCACCGAGAAAAAACAGCACAGCAATGCCGAAGGTGAGCATTACGATTACCCCGGCAATTACTTTGATCCGCCATCCGGCGAAAGTTATGCCAACATCCGGCTGGATGAGTTGCAAACCGATCATGAAGTGATCCAAGGCCGGGGAAATGCGATGGGCTTGACGGCGGGGATGTTATTTACCTTAAAAGACCATTACATCGCCCCGGAAAATACCAAGCATATTGTCGTTTCCGCTCATTTCCAGATTGAATCCAATCAATTTCGCTCGGGTTCGTCCTCAGAAGCGCATTACCAATGTGACTTTAGCGCAATTCGGTCTACCCAGCAGTTCAGGCCTCGCCGGTTGACCCCCGTTCCTTTCGTTCAAGGCCCGCAAACCGCGACAGTGGTCGGCAAAGAAGGCGAGGAAATTTGGACGGATAAATACGGTCGCATTAAAGTGCAATTTCACTGGGATAGGGACGGCAAAAAGAATGAAACCAGCTCTTGCTGGATACGCGTCGCGTATCCGGTTGCCGGTAAAAACTGGGGCTGGCTGTCTTTGCCGCGTATCAGTCAAGAGGTAGTGGTCAGCTTTTTGGAAGGTAATCCCGATAGGCCGCTGATAACCGGCAGCGTTTATAACGATGGTCAGATGCCCCCTTATGCCTTACCCGCCAATCAAACCCAAAGCGGTATTAAAAGTCACAGCAGCAAAGGCGGCTTTGACACTAATTTTAACGAAATCCGCTTCGAAGACAAAAAGGGCAAGGAGCAGGTGTTTATTCATGCCGAACGCAATCAGGATATTCGCGTCAAGAACAGTGCGTTCGAGTGGATAGGCAACGAGCGGCATGTGATCGTCAAAAAAGACCTGTTTGAACAAATCGATGGCGATCAGCATTCGACGGTTAAGGGTGATCGCAATGAGAGTGTTGTGGGAACCCTTTCCATCAAAGCCGACCAGGATATGCAGGAGAAGGTCGGTATGAAGCATGCGCTTGATGCCGGTACGGAAATCCATTTGAAGGCCGGTATGAATGTAGTAATCGAAGCAGGAATGAGCATCACCTTAAAAGCCGGTGGCGGATTTATCGTCATTGGCCCATCCGGTGTGACTATTTCAGGGACGCCGGTGCTAATCAATAGCGGCGGAGCAGCCGGATCGGGATCGGGAGCTACACCGGAGGCAGCCAAATTACCTAAAGTAGCAGCGAACAGCAAGGGTGGCGAGAAAGGCGAAATCGCACGTCGACCACCCAAAGCGAAGACTCACGGCCCTTCCGCCACAGTGTTAAAACAAGCAGCAAAAAATGGAACCCCGTTTTGTGAAGCCTGTGAAAAATTAAAAAAACAAGGGTAACGAGAACATGTCTATCCAGCCACAAATTGCGGAAGCATTACGTCAAAAACTTATACGTCTGCTATTTCAAAATCCGAGCCTCCAGGCTTATGCCGTTTTGGACGGCGCATCCAATCCGGCGCTTTTGGATCATTTGTATGATGACCAGCCCGAGTTTGCTTGTCTGTATCGGGGTGAACTGGAACCGGACATCGCCGAGTGTGCGCCTTATCTAGCCAAGTTGGAAGCCGACACGCCGTTTACGCAATGGGTAACCAGCGGCTGGGGAAATCACTGGGGAATATTTGCGCTGGCGGAATGCGATTTAAGAACCTTACGCCAGCATTTACGCAAGCTGAACATGGTCTACGACCCTGAAAGTCACAAACCCTTGTTGTTTCGCTATTACGATCCGCGAGTCTTAAGCGTATTTCTGCCCACTTGCGATGAACAGCAGTTGGCGGAATTTTTCGGGCCGGTACAGGCTTACTTTGCCGAAGCGGAAGGCGGAACCGACTTAATCCCTTTTTATCGGCGTGAACCGGAAGTTGTCGATAATAATGATTAAAAAATACTTGGTTTATCGACTTTTTCGTAACCAATACTAACTATACCCATCGCACATCAAAATTCGGCACATTAACCCCCTCTCCTGCTGGAGAGGGCTGGGGTGAGGAGATTTTAAAAACCGAATTTTGACGCGCAAACAGTATAACTAACAAAAGGAGCATTAGAATGCCATTCGCAGCCAGAATTTCCGATATGCATGTTTGCCCTATGGTGAATCCAGGCCCTGTCCCTCATGTCGGCGGGCCTATTGCCGTGGGTTGTCCAACCGTGATGATCGGCTTTATGCCCGCCGCTCGCGTCGGCGACATGTGCGTATGCGTAGGCCCCCCGGACACTATCGCCAAAGGATCGGCCACCGTGATGATCGGTGGCATGCCCGCAGCACGGATGGGAGACATGACGGCGCATGGCGGGTCGATTGTGGCGGGATGCCCTACGGTTATTATTGGCGGGTAGGGTTCATGTTGGTTATACGCACAGAGCAGATGGAGGTTTTTCGACTGGCCGCCCTCGTCTCATTTGAAAATGAGATGGTCGCTCACAGCCAAGATTTTGCACCGGAATTGAGCGGCGTGATCGGTGAACAGCAGCTACGCCTAGCGGTGCGCGGCGCGATGGTTCGTGCAGACAGCTATGGATTTACCAATCGTGGCTCAATTCGTTTGTTTATTGAAATGATGTTTTTATTCGGCAGTGCGTTCGATACTGACCCGCAATATCCTTGGGCGGCAAGTATTTTTCAAGATACTTCTGACCAGATGCAGCGGGCGGAACGGCTGTACGAGAAAATCCTCGATTATCAGGATAAGGTTTCAGGGCCGGATGCCGTAAATACGCAGGAGTCATTGAAGAACTTTTCGTTACTGGTGCATCAGTCGTTAACGTTCACCTCCGACGATTTTGTTCCAAGTATGCTTCGCGAAATGGCGCTCATTTTTCCGCAAAAGGCTGCCTATCTTGGCGAGGAAGCGCTCCAGACGCTTATCCGAGAAAGCTATGCCGTGGCGCAACAAGCACGTTTTCCCACATCACGGGGTTATGCACTGATGGTAATGTTAATGTATGCTTTCGGTTATGGCTGTGTGGACGATCCGCTTTATCCGTGGATTTCCGCGACGTTGAGGGATGGCAAGATTGTTGATCCTGGGGCAAGGGCTGAACGCTTGGAGAAAAAGGCTTTTACTTGGCTTGATCATGTTCTGGCGAATGCAGTTGAAGAAGGACGGGCATGAGTAAAGAAAAAAAGCCTACTCCGCCGCTTTCTGGTGCTGGTTCTTTAGCGCCGGTTTCCACAACGGTGAAGTGTCCGTTGCAGTGTTTTAATGAAAAACAAAAAAAAGAAATTCGTAAAACCTTGGAAGCACAAAAGAAAATGTTAAAGGCAAAAAAGACGGAGCTTGAGGCATGGGATGATATAGGCAAAGCGAAATTAAAATTGGCCTTTGGAACGGATGATGAATCTGCTAGAAAATTGATGCAGGAACGAGTAGATCGAATGCTTAAACTAAATGAAGCGATGATGACTGACAACTTTAGAATGTCAAGCTTAACTCCAGAAGAACTCGCATCAAGGAATATTAAAAAAGAAGACTTATTTGCTTATGTTGTTCCTGGAGACAAGAACCACACTGTCAACCTTGGCGACAAATTTTGGAACTCACCTCTTGAAGGACAAGATTCGAGAGCAGGAACATTGGCTCATGAAATGTCTCACTTTAATGATATAGGTGGCACAAAGGATGGATTTCCAGATATTCGCACTGGAGACGGTATTTATGGATTACATGATTCACATGCACTTGCTGCATTAGACAGTTCAAAAGCTCTTAAACATGCCGACAGCTTTGAATACTGGCTTGAAGATGCTAAATAAATTTAAAGTGGCATATTTAGGTAGAAGTTTTATTTTTGCCATTCTTTTGATATTTTCAGTTACAGCAGGAACTCAACAGATGAATACAAAAAATGATATTCAACAATCTATCAATGTAATCGCGGAAAATGGTCGGGCAATCGTGCATTTAAAATTCACTAATGTATCCAGTCATGATATATATATTCCCAAGTCAATATCAGATGCGAAGCGGTTATCTGGAGGCTATTTTGAAATAGCTGTAAACGGCAAATCGATTGATTACTCTGGAATAATGGTCAAACGCACACCTTTGGAAATTTCAGATTATCGAGTTATTGGAAAGGGTCAGGAATGGTTCAACTCAATTGATATTACGGACTCTTACGATTTTATGTCTAACAGCAATGAATACACAATCAAGCTGTATGGGAAGTATTTTGATCCTGTTAAGAGTGTTGAAATTCTGGCAAATATAGCCGAAGCAAAATTTGTTTTTGTGCCAAATATGTAAGTTCAATTGAGTTAGCTTATTGAGCGTAGTGTAAACCCGATACATCAAAATCTGTGCTTTACGGAGCTTGTTTAAATATTAAGGTGGTGATTGATGGCTGCACAAATTGGCGGTGGACAAAAAGGTGTTGGCGCAAATCGTCACGAGAAAATTGATAAAGGAACTCACGCTAATATACTATCGCCGCATCCTGGGTCTAGTATTGGGTGGCCAGCTATAGGTTTAAAAAGCAAGTGGCTTGAGCTAATTATGAAATCGGTGGAAGTATTTAATAAAAAAGGTGCAGAATATAATAAGGAAAAAGCAGAAAAGATAATATCGAGCGGAGAAAGCTATGAAATTATTGGATTAAGTGAAAGAGAAATGGAAGTGCTATTTCCTCCTCGCCCACGGATGTGTACCTTAGATAATCCAAATGATTCTCCAGAAGTGCGCTCTTATGAACCAAAATATACCATTAAAGTATCAAAAAATGTTCTTGATCCATTTACTGATGGTGAAGACCAACCAATATTTAATTTTGATGAGATCATTGAAAATAAATATCCACGGTTTTAAATTTATGGAAAATAGTAACCTAAATTAACAGAACATAACTTGTCCAACAGTCCATTGATTCAGCGGCAGTGGCTAACCTTGCTCCCTAGCAAAACACGCTCGGAAGTTTGTGAATTGAACCTTCTGTTCTTTCTTAGCTTGTCCTCTAAGAACTGGTTTTTTTAAAGCGGTGAGATTTATGTTGCAGATTACAGTGTCACAATTATCCCATTTTGGGGAATTGAGTTTTGAACGTTATCTTGATCGCCTGACCGGGATATTACGAAGCGAATCTTTTGCTAAAGATATTGCCCAACAGATTCCCAATTTTGACTCGGAGCAAACCCTACGTACATTCGCACGAAAAATGGTAGAACGTGCCAGAGTCTTGGGCATCGAATGCGAGGGCGATGTAACGCCGTTTTGCCTGCTTGCAGTTTGTACCGATGTTGAATTCAGGCAATCTGGAATTTACGCCTGGGTGACGACCATGGTACAAGCCACTCACTTTACCGCTGAAGAGCGTATGGATGCCATTTACAGTCTGTTGCCGAAATCGGTGCGAGATAAAGTATTTCAATATACGGAAAACGAGTAATGGCAGGCATAATAAAGATTCATTCGGAAGGTACAGGCAAGCTGCTTTCTGGACATAGTTGGATTGAATATACGCCCGATGGAGGGAAGCCGACTACTTACGGTACTTGGGGCAACAATCCGACAGGTAAAGGCAATGGCTTGTTCGAGAATCTTGAGCTAGGACGAACATCCGACACAAGCCGTAGCGTCCATATTACCGACGAGCAGGAAAAAAAATTGTTCACTAAAATCCAGGAATACAAAGATAAAGGCGAAGATGGTTGGGGTTATCTTTCGCCTTGTTCGACATTCGCCGAGGATAGCTGGGAGACGACAACGGGCGAGAAACTCGTCCATCGATCTGGCGGCATCATCAGTAACCCTTCCAAGCTTAAACAAGCCATTATCGCCGCAAACGACGGTGACTTGAAAAAAGCCAAACAAGCAGCGGCTAAACCTAACCCGCCACGGCCATCCAGTTCCCGCCGTGCGGTTGGTGGCGCGATAGAGCCTTGTCCATCAGGCAAATCAGACCGGGGTGGGGGATGATGCAAAAGTTTACCGTTGTTTTGGTGCAAATATTAATATTTATGTTATCTGGAGGCTGTATGAATTATCCCGAAATCGTTGAAGCAAAGGATGTGCGTTTCTTTGAAATAAAGGAAATAAATGCTGCCGGAACACGTACACTTAAATTAAAAGGGCTGGTTTTTCATAGCGCTCTGGCGGTTGAGACGGTTGATATAAGTCAAGCAGGAGACGCAGTCCGTGTTATGGTCAAGCTGACACCCGCGAAAAAAGGACTAAGTGGTTCCTTCGAGGTTGAGGTGCCACTAACGTTGCAAGATAGCCGTGTACTGTTTGGCCCTTCAGAGGTGCAGATATGGCCTATTTCGCACTGACTTTCCAATTAATGGCGATCAGTGTTTCATTGGTTATGATAATTCTTAAAAAATCATTGGATCGTAGGTGTCTACTGAGCCTGTTAATGGATAAGTGATTGTATGAAGGCCTACTTATTTCATAATAAAGTTTGTAGTCAGCGGGGCGGTATTATTTATCTAAACCATCCGAAGCCATAGCAGCGATATTTCAATTTCAGCACAAGGGGCGCATACACTATGTCGCAGCAGACAGAAAAACTCGCGGTGATGTTTGCCGATATTTGCGGTAGCACCGCACTTTACGGCAGTGTCGGCGATGCCAAGGCGCGTCGTTTAACAGCTTGGTGCATTGCCACTATGCTTGATCAAATTGCCCCGTTTCAAAGTGTGCTGATCAAAACCATCGGCGATGAAATTATGTGCACTTTTCCTAATGCCGAAGCGGCGTTTAATGCCGCCCGCGCTATGCAAAATGCGGTTCGGAATAAACGATCTGAGGACGGCGTCGCTATGCACATTCGGGTGGGTTTTCACTATGGCGAGCTGCTTTGTGAGGCGGGCGATGTGTTTGGCGATACCGTGAATGTGGCCGCGCGGGTTGCCGGTTCGGCGAGAATCGATCAAATTATGACTACGCAAGCTGTATACGATGCTTTGCCTCCGAAGCTGCAAAGAGAGGTTCACCAGATTATGAATGCCGAATTTAAAGGCAAGCAAGAAAAGTATCCGATTTTTTTGGTGGTTTGGGAAGGCGACGACATGGAGCGTACGCGGTTCAATGTTCCGCTAGAACGTCGACCAGTGGAAAGTGTTCATGTGTTAACGTTAAGCTACAGCGGTCAGCTGCTTAAAATCAACGCTGAGTGTAGTAGAGGCGTGGTGTTAGGGCGTGGCGATGATTGCGACATTATTGTGAGCAATAGCTTTGCTTCGCGGGCGCATGTTCGAGTGGAGTCCCGCTTTGGTAAGTTTTTCATTGTCGATCAAAGCACCAATGGTACATATATTCGCTTTAGTGATGGTCATGTAGAGCATATTTCCCGTGAAGAAAAAATTCTACAAGGTTCAGGCTGTTTTAGTTTAGGTCAGGCCAGTTTTGAAAACGCCAAGGAATTTATTGAGTTTTCCCTTGACTTGGGTTTTCGCAGATCTTGATCATGGTTTCAAGCTGAACACTTTTTTGGATTTTCCAGAATCGGTGTTCAACATGTTAAAAAGCGTGCAAAACTTTCTAGCGTCCTAGGAGGCTGTCGGATTATGATCCACTAAAAACAGTAAGCCATTGAAATAATTGAAAAAATATTTTCATGGTATTTTTCGCCAGTAAAATAATATCATTATAAATCAATGTGTTATATTTTTATAACTTCTAAATCCGACAGCCTCCTAGGGAAAAGAGCGTTGAAAAGTTTCCACTCCAGGTTATTTAATGTCCGGTTTTTTACCGGAGAATCATGGAGTGTGGAAAACGGCGTCTAAATTTTGCCACTTTTATAACAAAAGAGCGTTTAAATTTTCCAGTAGCTAACCGCTATCGTGTTGATATTATTGCACATGTAAATTTTAGGACTGGAAAACTCAGCGCTTAATAGTGGCAAATGTTGAAAGCCGTTTTCCACTGTGGACGAAAAGTCTTGTTGCAGCAGATTGTCGAACACAGGCAAATTGTGTTTGCTGTTGGTAGTCGGCTTAAACTTGCGTACCGCCTTAGACGATTGCATCCATCAAAACCGTGGCAATGGCTATATCAACACAGTTGAGATTTGTGTCCGCTTAGTAGCGAATGTCTCAGAGATAACTGCCGTAGCTGGATCGTAGCTACGCTAAGCGGTTGATGGCTTATCCTTGGCTGTTTGAGACTGTTTTTGGTTATGGCGGCCATTGCAAGGCATTGATTTAATTAATTGTATATAACGAATTTAATATTCGTAATCAGTAGGTCACGGGTTCGACTCCCGTCATTGGCTCCATTAAATCAAAGGCTTATGATATCTTGTTCTAAGCCTTTTTGTTGTGTGTAGTAAAGTTGTCACAGCTTTTTGCATTTTCCGCATACTGTACGGAGGCGCGATATTTGGCACAAATTTCAAAAAAATGGCATATTTATTTAGCCAAACATTCACCATTTAGGTGGTGGGTTAAAACTGTAATTAGGCATGAATGTCCAAACCAAACTCGACCTTGTTAATCAGCAACCCAAGACCGTATCATGCAGGGTTTCCAATTTCGAAAAGCAAATGGTTTTTCGTGTGAGCCGCTTAATCCATGTTCTGAAATTCAGATTCTTGCGTTCAATTTTTTGGGTATTACGCTTGCCTACCTGGTGCTCATCGGCTTCAAGGTGACGCTCATAAGCGCCCCAATCATCGGTGTAATAACGGCTGATGCCAAAGGGTTCAAGCAATGCTTTCAGCTCTTTGAACACCTCATCCTTGCGTTTGCCAAACACAGTGGCCAGTACGATATTCGTCGCATGATCAACGGCATACCAGAGCCAGCGTTGATTGGACTTGTTGCCGACAAAAGACCACTGTTCATCCATTTCAGCGGCTTCACACGCGAGTTCCAATCTCACGGCCACATTTTCTCCTGAATTTAAGGTCTGAAGGTTGGGATTGACTTGCACTAAGCGGCTCGACTTTTTTTTAACGTGCTAATAACTGTGTTTTTGTTGATCTTGAGAACTCGCGCTGTATCACGGATGCCACTACCGTTAATAGCCATGTCCACCACTTGCTCCTTGATGCCCTGCTCACAGCCTTATAGCGGTAAGCCAGCATGAACGTTTTCGTGCTGCAATCCGGATTTTGACAGCGATAACGCTGTGTACCCTCTGCACTACGGCCAGACTTCATAATTTGGTTGCTGCCACAAGCCGGGCAGGTAATTTCTTGATAACAGGTCATAGGGGTATTATACGGGCAAATTACATATTTAACCCATTACCGTTTATTTCATCCAAGTTCACCAGCTGCCCGATAAGCTGTTAGTTCTCAAACAGCTTAACTTAAGGCATTGCGTCTGAAATTGACCGCGAAGGCGTTATCTTTCCAGTAG
>Ga0208882_1000130_pt1 | contig 42004 bp, 39 predicted proteins | sample LakWasMet14_LOW5_2_FD_183862 | JGI IMG/M metagenome (GOLD analysis project Ga0208882, IMG submission 183862) | Freshwater sediment methanotrophic microbial communities from Lake Washington under simulated oxygen tension - Sediment Metagenome... | ecosystem: Environmental > Aquatic > Freshwater >...
CTGCGCCTCGGCAATTGCGCCTGCATTGCACTACCTCCTGCATCCTTGCAGTCGTAAAGCGCCTACTGTTGGTGCTCTGCTACAGGCCATTCATGGCCTTATGCGTAAGCTGCTTTGACCTCCAAGGATGGTGGAAATGCCGCAAGATTGCCTTGAGCCATCGCGGCTGACTGCCATGGAGGGTGGAAATGCCGCAAGATTGCCTTGAGCCATCGCGGCTGACTGCCATGGATGGTGGAAATGCCGCAAGATTGCCTTGAGCCATCGCGGCTGACTGCCATGGAGGGTGGAAATGCCGCAAGATTGCCTTGAGCCATCGCGGCTGACTGCCATGGAGGGTGGAAATGCCGCAAGATTGCCTGGAGCAATCGCGGCCGCCACATCCCTGTGGTTTAGCAATGCATGGAACAATTGCCGAGGCTACGGAGAAAATAATCCTATGAACTCAACCTATTAGTATCTCCGTGTTCTCAGTGTCCTCCGTGGTTAATCTTGGATTTTTTCTTAAACCGAAGACTTTCACAGTCTCGATCGCAAGCCCGCCCGCTCTTTCGAAAATCCGTCGTTCAAACCTCTACTCCTGTCGCTAGATCAGAATACCAACGCACAGGCTTATAGAGATAAAAACATTTGCTTATTGCGCCGAATCAGGATTAATCCAGCCTTGTCTGGCGAAATAATCGGCAAGCTTATCCGAGATTTTGTCGGCCATTTTTTTCGCCTGCTGTGCTGAAGAAGACCGGTAAGACTTGGCTCCGCCTATCGCGACACTCGATCCAACAACCGCCCCTGTTTCCGCACCGGCAGCGGCGCCCGCAGGCCCCAGAATGGCAGCACCGGGCATTTTGCCGCTGTCGGCATGAGTTTTAAAAGCCATCAATTCCGTATAGCCTGCTGGCGCCGGAGCCAATAACCGTACTTCAGTATCTATCGAGGACTGCCCCAAACCCAGTCCAACAACGTTCCGGCGCAGGCGGTTGCCTTCGTCAATTTTGAAGAAATGACCGGTAACCAGTATCGAGCCTGGGGGAGCCGGCCGGTCATCAGACGCACGCACCGGATTTAAACCCATAGCGGCAATTCTCTGAGTAAGTTCAGACGCCAGTGCATCGGCCACCTCGCGGCCTAACTGAATTTGCTCCGCGGTCTGGCTGGAACTGCTCTCCATATTTCTTTTCAGTTTTGCAAAAATGCTCGAGTTTTGCTGTATATCTTCAGGACTTACCGCAAAGTTATAAACGAGCACTTGCTGCGGCCTGGAAAGACCGGGACTTGCTATTTCACTCGGCGTCTGAACATTTGTTTGGGCACAACCCACCAACAACAAAACTGAAACAGCCAACCCTGTAAATGAGTTTCTTAAGTTCATATTATTCCCCTCTGATATTGCGTAAAAATATTACCCTTCAGTTTTCTCTTCATTAAATTGATATCGAACTTCAAGCCAGTCATTTTGATCAAAATGCTTGGCTAAACCGTATATCAATTCGCCATCGTCCATTTCTTCAAAATACCCGAAGCCAGCGAGAGGGCTTAGTTAAAGACGTAACATTAGGATCAGACTGTAGCGCCAATTTCAACAGCACCGTTAAAAACGGTACGCTATGTTGTATTAGGGGAATGCCGCGGGATGTGTTCTTTACTCACAACGAATAAAGATCCATTTGTACCGGGCGATTACGGATTCCGCGAATTGATAGATGACAATGTATCTCGCTTGGATTGCGGCCTCCGGCAAAGTTCGGCATTAGGGCATTGCGCCTAAATCGATTTGCAATGGCCGATTAATGTCAGCCGATAGCGGACACTGACCTTTATGTTCCGCTAAAAGAAATAATGCGCACCCAAGCCGAAATATTCCACTCTTTCCCTGTAAAACTGCCCGCTAGGAGAAAAACCATTATAGTATTCCGCCATAACCTGAAGCCTTCGTCCTAAAACCGATAAGTTGCCGAATTCGACACCCGCCCTGGCTGATACATCGTAATTCCAGTTATTTTCTTCATGATTTTTAACATCAGCCGCAATGACAGGCCGCATCGATGCTAACTCAATACGCCAAGGACTCCGGAATTCAAGCCCGTATTGTACCGACCAAATCTTAAGCTCCGAAGGTTCTCTATGGAACAAGCCTCCGCCGCCGCCATATAAACGTATGCCATAGGGAAGCTCATAAGAGAGCTTCAAATCTACGCCTTCGTAACTAAGATTGATACGCTCGAATTTAGTGTCTAGCTGGCGCAACAGAAACTCGTCGCCAAGGTGAGAGCTCTGGTGGAAAAGGCGGCCAAAGGCCGAAAACTGGCCGGCGCGTACGCTTGAATAAGCCGATACAATAAAATCAGTATTAACCAGATCAGTTGAAGATTGATTAAAGTTGAAGTCACTAAAAACACCGGCTTGCAGCCCTGCTTCCCACTGCGCGTTACTGTCTCCAAAGTTACTGCGGTAAAACGGTATCGTTTCACCAAAACTAACAGAACCTATATCTCTGCCATCGAAATTGCTGCTTTGAAAATTGCGGTAAGCGGCCGAAAAACGAGCCCACCGAGGGTCAGCCAATAACGGCTTGAATAAATGACCCGAAGGGAGAAGCCCTGTCGGTAAAACAATGGATTCATTTAACGATAACGCCTCATCAACAGGCACCTGGGCAGACTTTGTGGATTGTTCCGTCAGTTGCACGCCGGTAACTTCCGATGTTTTTACCGCTGCAACTCCCGGAATCTCAGATAATAGCTGTATCGCCTTGGCTCTGTCTCCGGCTTTCAGATCGCCTGCCGGCAATGTAATTACGCCATCCCGTACCACTAACGAGCGCATATCCAGATTTAAACTCTGCTTTAACACGCCCGCGGCGTAGCCGGCAATGTATGTGTCATCCGCTGCTGTCGCATGAGCAATGGATGCAGGCAACAGCATAACAACGCCCAGAACTCCCACAAAGCGTAAATAACACATTGTTATTGACCCAGTTGTACAACCAACTCGCTCTGCACTCCTTTTACACCTCTTTGGGTATTAGCCACTTCGATGGCTCGGGCAATGTCCGGCTCTTCATTCACGGTGCCGCGCAAGGTCACCACGCCATTGACTGTGGTCACCTCGATACGGGAACCGCTCAGCAACGGGTCGGTCAAAATTGCCGACTTTATTTTGGTGGTAATCGCCGCGTCATCGACAGCGTCCCCGGCCGCCCGAGTGGTATCGGTTACCGATTCCTTGGCCGCATCGATTTCCTTTTCCGCCTGGTCTTTGGCTTGGTCGATCTTCTGCTCGGCCGTATCGGCGGCGCGCTCGACTTGCTGCTCGGCTTTGTCGGTCGAGCCTTGTTGATCGCATCCGACCAACAAGGCCATAACGGATAAACACATCATAGCCAGAACGTTACGGAGAAACTTTTGTTGCCGACACTCATGGGATATTTTCATAGCTGATTCCTTATCAATGATGTACAGAATGCGCCCGTGACAGAATGGCACTGGCGTTAGTGAAAAACGCCAGACAGCTCTGTCCGGATCAAGCGCGGTGAACGGAAAACTCGGGGCAATGGTAATCACAAGATCAAGCACGGTCTGTGCGATAGCGTACATAAAGCAGGGTCTGCCTGAGAAAGCTTAGGACCGACAGCCGGACATAAAAAAACCCGCCTGACGGCGGGTTTCGGTACCGTTTTCTGCAAAGCCTCGGCCGGGTTGGCCTTACAGCTTGCTCAATCTTCAATCCAGATCAGCTCAACACGGCGGTTCTGGGCTCTGCCCTCTTCGGTACTGTTGTCGGCGATCGGCTGGGTTTCGCCATAGCCTTTGGCAATCAGCCGGTTGTTGACGCCTTTCGATTTCAGATAGTCCGCCACCGATTGCGCGCGCCGTTGCGATAATCTCATATTGTAAGACTCCTTGCCTTCGCTGCTGGCGTGGCCCTGGACTTCAACGTCGTTTTTCTGCGGATCAGAAATAAGACTCTGTGCGACTTCATCGAGAATATTCCGGGCATTCAACGTCAGCTCCGCTGAATCACGTTGAAAATGCTGGCCTTTGAGCACCAGCCTGACCGGGCAGCCATTATTGTCAACTCGGGAGCCCTTCATGGTACCCGGACATTTATCAACGGAATCGGGAACCCCGTCACCGTCCGCATCGGCAGTGGCGCTAGCGGCAGCCGCCGGCGCGGCGGCGACCGGGGCCGGCCTTTCGGTTCTTTCCATGCGTTTGGGCTTGTCGCCGAACGGCACGACAAAGCCGACGTTGACGACCATGTCATGGAACTCGTCGGTGCCTGGCTGCACCTGGGCATTCAGGTTGTTGTTGTAGCGGTAGCGTACGTCGCTACGCACCAGAAAGTTGTCGTGCAGCTCGTAGGTGAAACCGACACCCGCCTCGCCGATGACGGTGGCGCCGCAATTGGCGGAAGCGCAGCTGTTCATGCCGCCGGCCGCGACCACCGCATACGGCGAGAACTTGTCGCGATCAAAATAATACTGGACGTCCGCGGTGCCGCCGGTCAAGCTCCAGGGGCCGTTGGCGCCGCCGAAGTCTTCATAAAATCCTTTCAGCTCAACGTTGAAATGCTTGTCCAGCATCTTGCCGATGCCCATGCCGCCGCCCCAGCCGTCGCTGGCGTTGCGGTCGCCGCCGGTTTTGATGAAAGTGCCGAACGGCGCCACATACCAGCGGTCGTCGTCGAAGCGGTCGCTTTTATCGTAAGAAGACCGGTCATCGTGAAACCAATCACCGGCCTGGGCCAGCGGCAGAAAGCACGCGATAGTCAATGAGGCAATATTGAATAAGTTTTTTTTCAGCATAATATTTTCCTTCTGAGTGGTAGAGAACAGGAATTAATATATTTCAATTTAAACTTTTACTCAGTCAATCCATTAATAATAGAAATAAAACACTGATTAATATTCAGCTATCTCCTATATTGATAGGCAATTATAAAATTATTGGCTCTAGCCAATAATAGGATTGATTAATATATTTCATTAACATAAAGCACATTCATTTGAGCTATAGTTATGTGCTTTAAACTCCGCAATAACGCTATTAAACAGACACTGCGGATGCGGCAACATTATTGCCTATATAGCGATAACATTTAATTTAAACGTTATATCTAACTCAACAACAAAGCATTCGGCTTTAATAACCCATATTAACAACTTGTAGAGAGTTTAAACTCAGCATTCTCAAATAGTCTGTACGGTATCGTACATAAGCGTTTTGCAACAAATTTTCAACGACGCAATAGACGATTTTATGGCCGATTACATTGACAGAAACCGGACAAGAGCCATGATAGATAATTATCAGGAAAAGGCAGCGGATCAATGTCCAACCTTTGGTTATCAATGATCGGCTTTTGAACCATTTAATAGGCAAACCATTAATAAAGTTAGCTCACGGCTTTATCCAAAATACAGATTGGTGTTTTGCAAGGCTTATACCTCATCAATGAGCCTTACGTACGATACCGTACATAAGTCGCGTAAGAGATTGCGATAATATTAAAAAGCAATTACAGAAACTTATTCTATTTATACTCTGTTAGCAGGCTATCCTTTTGCTTATTAATACTGGGTGGTTAAATGTTGTTACTCCGGATTTGGTATTCTACAAAAAAGCCCGCCGTTTTTTCGTGTCTTTCGTGCTTTGCGTGGCCCCTGTTTTTATCGGAAATTATTTTTAAGTGCGCCACGGATGCTTCGGCAGATCGACAACGCCGGCGACTTTAACGCCGACCTGCGCTACTTTATGATCGTTGTCTACGGTGCCGCCGCTAACGCCGATCGCTCCTATCAGTACGCCTTGTTCATCGACGATCGGCAGGCCGCCGGGAAATGTGATTAGCCCTTCATTGGAATGCTCTATGCTGTAAAGCTGGCCGTTGGGCTGAGACAGTTTGCCCAAATCCCCTGACGGCATCGCGAATAAACACGCGGTTTTAGCTTTCTTGATGGCGACATCAATACTGCCAACCCAGGCATCATCCATGCGCCGAAAGGCTTTCAGGTTTGCGCCTGAATCCACGACGGCGATACAGCTGGGCGTTCCGGTTTCCTTGGCTTTATTAACTGCGGCATCAATTATTTGTTCCGCTTGTTCATAGGTCACATGCATTTTTTTCTCCTAAATATTAAATAAATCAGTCTTAGAATAAAAAACTGTTTGTGGAAAGCTGTTAGGCAAGGAGAGTACGGTTGAGATTAATATTTTCTACCTTGTCTTCTAATCACCAATGGCTGGCAAGTTCAGGACTCGATAGAAAAAGCCGCAATTTTAATAAAGATTAGCTATAACTTCAGGCACAGTCAGTACGGTATCGAACATAGCTTCACGCTAAGGAATGTGCCTGAATTAGCGGTGGTTTGTATTTGATTGAATTTATATTCTTCAAGGTCTCGCCCTCGAAGGCGAGTCACTTTTCGTTACGAAACCCTCCCTGGTTTTCGCCCTACGGGCCAGCCTTATCGGCTGTTCAAATTCGCTCCAGGCGAATTTGTGCTTCGCCTCGGCAATTGCTCCTGCATTGCTCAACCCGCTACCGGATTTCTATCGCGAAACTGACTTTACCAATCGGCTACCGGGAAATAACGTGATGATATTGCCTTAAATATTAAGGTTCTGTTCTATCGAAAAGCCCACAAGGTTGACAGATCTACGCAAAAAATCGAAGAAAATGGTTATAAGTGGGACAACGTACTGATTGCAGGCGGTCAATATTGGTAGATTGTTTATCGGAATTTTTAAAGTACTTTGCAAGAGCCTAACTTCTGTAGGAATTGCACTTATTTTTTAGATAGTGTTTGTCTTTCTAATTCTTGGACAATTCCTTATGCCTATTTCTCAATCTGAACAACTAAGTTCCTCAACAGCTTCTTCCTCAACAATGCCTCATGCCTTAAGGCTAGCGTTTAAAAGACAGCTCATGAATAAGCACGGAATAAAAAGCCGAAATATTACTGAAAACGCTTGCGTCACATCAAGGCGCAGGTTTCTGAAGATGATGGCATTGGGTTCTTTGCTGACATTAAGTGAACCAAAGATCTTAAATGCGGCGGTTAAAGGCGTTTATTCGCGCAAAACGCTTGCCTTAAGACATGCTTATACCGGTGAAAAGCTAAAACTGACCTACTTTGAACGGGGCCATTATATTGAAGCGGCCCTACAAGAAATCAGTTACCTGCTGCGGGATTATCATACCAGTGAGATTCATCCTGTCGATCCTGCTTTGCTGGACCAATTATATGATCTGAAACTTACGCTCGGCATTGATAGAGCTTTTGAAGTTACCTCAGGCTATCGTTGTCCGCGCACCAATGCCCGGTTACGCAAAAGACGCCGTGGCGTCGCCAAAGACAGTCTGCATATGCAAGGCCGGGCTATCGACTTTCGGGTGGATGGATTGGTGACGCGCAAAATCAGAAGCGCTGCACTGACAATGCAACGTGGAGGCGTCGGTTATTCTCAACGTTCCGACTTTATACATCTGGACACCGGCAATTTCAGATCCTGGCTGAATTAAGTGCCTGTGACAGCCGGTCTATTAACATCCCTTAACGTCTACGGAATGCTCATATAATTTAATCATCTGAACAAAAAACCAAGCCACCATGAAACTGCGCCAAGCGCAGTCGCCCATCTTCTGAATAAAGGCTGATTGCTCTAGTCAATCGAACCGGGCGTATGGCCTTTCAATAGACTGTTGACAATATTGATCGGCAACGGAAACACAATGGTTGACGATTTTTCGCCGGCGATTTCAGTCAATGTTTGCAGGTAACGAAGCTGAATGGCCTCCGGTTGCTGCGCCAGTATACGGGCTGCCTCCAACAATTTTTCCGACGCCTGCATTTCGCCTTCCGCATGGATTATTTTCGCCCGGCGGGTGCGTTCCGCTTCCGCCTGTTTGGCAATCGCCCTGACCATGCTTTCGTCCAGGTCGACGTGCTTGATTTCGACATTGGCGACTTTGATGCCCCAGGCATCGGTTTGCTGGTCGAGTATCCTTTGAATATCGATATTCAGCTTATCCCGTTCAGCCAGCATTTCATCCAGTTCATGCTGCCCCAATACGGAACGCAGCGTCGTCTGGGCAAGCTGGCTGGTAGCGTCGTAAAACTTTTCCACTTGGATAATGGCTTTGTCGGGATCGATGACCCGGAAATAAATCACGGCATTGACTTTGACCGACACGTTATCGCGGGAAATGACATCCTGGGTCGGCACATCCATCACGACGGTGCGTAGATCCACTGTTTCAATTTGTTGAATCAGCGGAATAACCAGAATCAAGCCCGGTCCTTTGATCTTGTAAAAGCGCCCGAGCATAAAAATCACGCCGCGCTCATATTCCCGCAAAATCCTGAACGCACTGAGCAATAAAAGAACCGCTATACCACCAAAGACAAGAGTGAAATATTCAAACATGAGAATTCTCCTGGTTGGGAATGGATTTTACCAACAGGGTTAGACCCTCTCTGCCGATTACCTGTATGGGCTGGTTTTTATGCAATGTTTCCTGAGTCCGGACTTGCCAGATTTCGCTATGGATGTGGGCCAGTCCTGAGCCGGTAAAATCCTCCAGAGCGACACCGGTTTTACCGAGCAAGTCTTCCTGGCCGGTGACGACAGGCTTACGTCTCGACTTGAACACCAGACTCAAGGCCATGATTAAAAATACCGCGCTGCTGAGCGCCACCGCTCCGATCAATGCGATATTGATGCCGAACCCCGGCGCATCGGTATCGATCAGGATGATCGAGCCGATCACAAACGCGGTCAGCCCTCCGAAACCGAGAATGCCGATGCTAGGTACGAAAGCCTCGGCTACCATCAGCGCTATGCCTAATAAAATCAGCGCCATTCCGGCATAATTGATCGGCAGTACCTGAAAGGCGAACAAAGCCAGCAGCAGGCAAATACCGCCGATGGTACCGGGCACGATGCTGCCGGGGTTGGAAAATTCGAAAATAATGCCGTAAATGCCGGCCAGCATCAGGAGATAGGCGATATTCGGATTCGTGATCACAGCCAGCAATTCACTGCGCCAATCCGGTTCGATTGGCTTAACCGTTATGTTTTTCGTTTCAAGAATGAGGTCCTGCCCCAAAATAGGGATTTTTCGTTTATCGAGCTGTTTCAGCAAATCGTCCCGGTCGGCCGCCAATATATCGATCACGTTAAGCTTCAAAGCCTGTTCGGCCGGCAAACTGACCGCATCGCGAACCGCCCGCTCCGCCCACTCGGCGTTTCTGCCGCGCATATCGGCCAAGCTTCTGATATAGGCCACGGCATCGTTAACGGCTTTTTGCGTCATCGGGTTTTTTATCGCCGAATCCGGCGATTTCTTATCTGAAGGCTCGGATTTATCCGGCTTTTGCGAGGGTTTTTCGTCTAAATTGCCGGGATCGAACAGTTGCACCGGCGTCGCCGCGCCCAAGTTAGTGCCGGGCGTCATCGCGGCAATATGGCTGGCGTACAGAATGTAAGTTCCGGCGCTGGCCGCTCTCGCGCCTCCCGGCGTGACATAGGTAATAACCGGAATCGGCGAGGCAATGATTTTTTTGATGATCCGGCGCATTGACACATCAAGTCCGCCCGGCGTATCCATCGCAATCAAAATCGCCTTGGCGCCCGAGTCGACGGCTTTATCCATGCTGCGTTCGATATAATCGCCGGTGGCGGGACCGATGGCGTCTTGAATCGTTAATTGAACGATGATTGCGGGCGGCGTGGAGGAAATAGCGTCGCTCCCGGCCTGCGCGGGCATCAGTAACGCCGGCAACATACCGAGTAACAGCAGAAGGATGTAGCGATCAATTGGTTTTGTCATGCACATAGACCCGACTCTTCCAAACTTGATAGATAGCTCCGAGTCTACGCCACGATTTTACTCAGGGCAATAAATTACCAGCGGATTTAAGTAATCGAGCTGAAATTTTCCGGGATTTTGGAGTGCAAGATCCGCTTGCAAAGCAGGCGGAGCCTGCACTCCAGCTTTGAACCTTAGCTGGAAACTTATATTCAGCGTTTACTATCCTAATATAAGATCAGCAGCGGGTTAGCATCATAGTTTTATGTTTCTAAGCTATTGAATTTAAAAGTCGGAAAGCATTCGCCCCATAACATCCCGATGCAAACAAACCCGCATTCCTAAAGGCATGAAATAGATATAAGAAACAAAATATAACGCTCTTATCATCAGCAAGAATATTGTTAAAGAAGCTTTTTAAGCAAACTTTAATCAAATTTTAAGGATCAAAAAGCTATCATTTCAATGGCGCGAAAAGGTTTCTAGCATTACATTGGCTTTGTATTTGTTGGATTTTTGCCGACCGCAATCCCGGTAATCGCTCTTTGCTTTATTCTATTTCGACATTTGAAGCGTATGCATTCGGTTGCGTATCTTTAATATTCCCCAATACACATCAAAGGAGGTTTATCGTGTCTTTTAAAACACGTATCGGTCTTATCGGTTATGGTAAGACCGGCAAAGCCGTTGCAAACGTACTCAGCACGGACCCGCGTTTCGAACTCTGCTGGATTGCCCGCCGCACTGCCGGCGGTTCCGTCAAAACTCATCCTGATACCGCTATTCCTATTTTCGGCGTCGATCGTCATTCGTTCGAAATGCTGTTTGCCCGGCATCCGGTCGATGCGGTCGTGGATTTTTCTTCGCCGGAAGCCGTACATGCTTATGGAGAAATAGTGCGCAAACGCAAAATCATGCTGGTCAGCGCAATTTCCGCTTATTCGCAAAGCGATCTGGCTTACGTTAGCAGCTTGGGCAAGAATACGCGCGTCATGTGTTCTCCCAATATTACCTTAGGCATTAATTTCCTGATGACGGCGGCCAATCTGCTGCGCAAGATCGCTCCGTTCGCCGACGTGGAAATCCTTGAGCAACACTTTAAGGAAAAGCCCGAAGTTTCAGGCACGGCACTTAAAATTGCAGAAAAATTAGGCCTGGAAGAAGAACAAATTACCTCGTTGCGGCTCGGTGGAATTATCGGCGAGCATGAAGTCATTTTCGGCTTTCCCCACCAAACAGTCCGTTTAGTCCATTCATCGATCAGGCGCGAAGCATTCGGCACCGGCGCAGCTTTCGCATTAGCCCAGCTCGAAAATTGCGCCATAGGCTTTTACACGTTTGAAGATCTACTGCTGCAAACGGCCAATAACGGTTTGCCGAGGCCGAGCGTTTTTGGAGCAGCGAATTAATTCATCATTCCGCATGACAAATTAAGTTATCTTAGATGCGAAGCCTAAGATAACTTAATTTTAAAGCTGAGTTGAGCAGCTTGTCTGCTCAAACGAAACTTATGCCCTTTGGGTATAAAACGGCAAAACAATCTCAGGCGCCCTTGGATTTATAAGCTTTACATAGCGCGCTGTAGTAGGTCTGGAAAAATTATGGCAAATTAGCAAAAAACAAAGACCGAGGTGAAGCATGAAAAAAATGTCCGATCTATACGCCGCTTTTTTCACCGCGCTGGAAACAGGGTTTATGCGTTTCCCGAAGACTTTGATTTTGCTGGTAGGTATTGCCTGTGCAGTCAGTCTGTATTACACCTCGCGGAATCTCGGCATTAAGACCGACACCACGGAAATATTGTCCCAAGATTTACCTTTTTTACAGGATCGGGCCCGTTTTGTTAAAGCTTTTCCCCAGGACGATCAAGCGGTACTGGTTGTTGTCGATGCCAAGACACCGGAAAAAGCAACGCGGGCGCTCGATTACCTTGGCGCCCAATTCAAGAAAGAAAAACAGCAGATAAAGTCCGTTTATATGCCGGGCGGAGGCGACTTTTTCGACCGCCACGGCCTGCTTTATCTCGACCTTGACGACCTGAATGACCTGTCCGGGAAACTGGCAAAAGCGCAACCGTTTATCGGGACGCTGTCCGGCGACAACAGCCTGAAGAGCCTGCTGTCGATCATGTCGCTTGCGCTATCCTCCGGCGACAGCGAGTTGCCGGTCGACCTGAATCCGTTGTTGAATAACATCCGGGCTGTGATAGAGGCATTACTGGACGGAAAGAATGTTCAACTGTCATGGCAACAGCTGATGCTCGGCAAAGACCAGGATTTACTCGCCAAGCAACGGTTTATCCTGCTCAAACCCGAGCTTAATTTCAACGAGGCGGTACCGGCCGAAAAATCGCTACAGAAAATTCGCGGCATTGTCGAAACCGCCAAGAAAGAGTTTCCTGGCGTTAGGATTCGGCTGACCGGCGAAGTTGTGCTGGAGCATGATGAGATGAAAAGCGTTGTATTCAGTACCGAACTCGCATCCGTTTTTTCGGTCATTTTAGTGTTCCTGACATTGCTGATCGGTTTCCGGTCGCTGAAGCTGGTACTGATAACATCCACTGTGCTGCTGATGGGCTTGGCGCTGACCGCAGGCTTTGCAACCTTGGCCGTCGGCCACCTCAACCTGATTTCGATAGCGTTTGCACTGCTCTATATCGGCATTGGCGACGATTACGCCATACAGCTCAATCTGCGCTATCGAGAACTCTTGCACCAAGATCTTTCGCAAGAGGAGGCGCTGTCCCAGGCGGTGCGCAAAGTCGTTCCTTCGATGGCGTTATGCGCGGCCGCGACCTCGGTAGGATTTTTCTCGTTCATTCCCACCGCCTATGTCGGGGTTTCGGAGCTCGGCATTATTGCCGGCGGAGGAATATTCATTGCGTTAATAATTTCGATGACGGTTTTACCGGCATTATTGCGGCTTTTTCCGCTAAAACCCGATGCGAAAGATTCGCCAAGCTCGCTTCCCGCCTGGGTTTACGATGCCCCGATCCGGTACCGGTTTTATTTCAAATGGATCGCAATCGGGCTGACGCTGGCCGGCCTAGCCTTGCTGACCCAGGTCAGGTTCGATTTTAACCCGCTGAACTTGCGCGATCCCCGTGATGAATCGGTCACAACATTTAAAGAATTGCTGAAAACCAAGACCAGTTCGCCAATGACGTTGACCGTGCTGGCGGAAAGTCCTGAGGAGGCGCAAGCCAAGGCGCGACAACTGAAAGAACTGAAGTCGGTTGAAGATGCGCTCACGGTTTTCGACTTCATCCCGGAAGACCAGCCGCAAAAACTGGACATTATCCAGGAATTGGCTTTGGTCATGGGCGGGAGTCTGGATGCATTTCCTCCGCTGCAACAAGACAGCGCCGCCAACCATCGGGAAGCACTGGAAAAGTTTAAAAAAGCCGTCGAACAAAGCCTGGTGAAAAATCCCGGCGGCGAATTATCCGAGAGCTTGCAGCCACTACAAAAAGCCCTGGATAGACTTCTGCTCGCACTGGAATCAAAACCCTTGCCGGAACAGGAAGCGATGCTCGAACAGTTGCAGCGCAACCTGTTGGGCACCCTGCCGGACATGATGAAGAGGCTGGGAAAAGTATTCGATGCCGGAGTTGTAACGCTGGAGCAATTGCCGAAAGATTTGTCCGAACGCTGGCTCAGCAAGGACGGCCTCTATAGAATCCAGGTGTTTCCGGCGGAAAATCTCAACGACCCGGCCAACCTGAAAGCTTTTATTGCCGACGTCAGGCAGATCGCGCCTAACGCCACCGATTTGCCGGTCATTTACCTGGAATCGGGAAACGCGGTGGTCCGTGCTTTTCAACAAGCGTTGGTTACGGCGCTGGCCATGACCGCGCTGGTATTATTCCTCGTGCGCCGCAGCATTAAGGATACCGTGCTTATTTTATTGCCTTTGCTGATGACCGCGATCCTGACCGGCGCATCAACAGTATTGCTGGATAATCCGTTCAATTTTGCCAATATCATCGTCATACCGCTGCTTTTCGGCCTTGGCGTCGACAACGGCATCTATATCATGAACCGTTTACGCAGCATGCCCGACCCCCAACAAAGCGTATTGCAGACCAGTACCACGCGAGGCGTTATTTTCAGCAGTCTGGCGACATTGTCCAGCCTGATAGGCATGGCGTTCACACCGCATCTGGGCCTGGCGAGCATGGGCTTGCTGCTGTCTATCGGGCTGGCCTTGGTGGTCGTGTGCACGATACTGGTGCTGCCGGCTTTCGCTTATACAGAAACACGAAACAAACTCAAATCCGAAGCATAGTAGGGTACGAGACTGTGAAAGTATTCGGTTTAAAAGACTAACCACGGAGGACACAGACGACTGCACGGACAGGAAATGATCCAGTCATTTCTCTGCATTCCCCACATCCCTGTGGGTTATGCAGGAGGTACGACTCCACGGATGAAGGAGGTAGAATCGCGTCTGGAACAGCGATCGAGAGCAATGCAGGAGCAATTGCCGACGACTGCACGGACGCAGGAGGTAGAGCAACGCAGGGAGCAGTTGCCGAGGTAGAGCACCAACAGTAGGCGCTTTAGGCGCAGCTTCCGCTCCTTGCTCACGCTAAGTACCTACATTCATGTAGGCAATGCAGGAGCAATTGCCGACGACTGCACGGATGCAGGACGACTGCACGGACGCAGGAGGTAGAGCAACGCAGGGAGCAGTTGCCGAGGTAGAGCACCAACAGTAGGCGCTTTAGGCGATGCAGGAGCAATTGCCGAGAACACGGAGTTTTTAATAGGTTGAATTAATAGGATTATTTTCTCCGTGTTCTCAGTGTTCTCTGTGGTAAATAACCCGTTCAGCCTGATTTGGATAATACTTTCACAGCCTCGTACGCACCGCGTACCATTTTTAAATTACGTCGTAATCTCAATATAAGGTACGCAGTGCGTACCCTACTCAACTTCAAATAGTGTCGGTTCGTTGCAGTACAAAAGCGGAATAAGACCAACATCAGGCTCAGCCGTTGCATTAGCCCATAGATATTTTATTGCCTGCCAATTGATCGGCCCGCCTTGAATTTCCATACTTTACAGCCTGCAAACCCTATTCTGTTTATATGTGCGACGCCGTACCGACTGCGACCGGTTTTACAGGTACACTGTTTTATAAATTTTGCAGCGGCTCCAGCCTCGCTTCAAAATTTGGTTCCTGGTCGGGATAGCTTATCTATTCCCGGCTCTATTGATTATCAGCCTGGGAGAATCTCATGACTCATCAAACCTATTCTGAACAATCCATGGGCTCTGAACAGTCCATGCACGGCATGCACCATTCCATGCAATCTTGCATCCAAGCTTGCATGGAATGCCATCAAGTTTGCCTGCAAACGGCTATGAATCACTGCCTGGAAATGGGCGGCAAGCACGTTGAACCGGAGCACTTCCGTATGATGATGTGCTGTGCCGAAATCTGCCAAACATCGGCCAACTTCATGCTAAGCAGTTCCATGTTCCATAATCGTCTTTGCGGAGTCTGCGCCGAAGTCTGCGACGCCTGCGCCCAGGATTGCAGGAGCATAGGCGGTATGGATGAATGCGTCCAAGCCTGTATGAACTGCGCGGAAAGTTGTCGTCAAATGGCAGGCTCTTCTATGCAGCATTAATCGAAAACCGGGGGCCAGGCTCATGAAACCCAAACGCTCATTGTTGCTTTCGGCGATAGCGGCGGTTCTGAGTGCGTGCGGCGACGTGGCACAATTGCCGATAGCGGCAGGCATTGGCCCTCATCCCCAACTACCGCCGCCCAATCCGACTTTGATTCCGACGGTGAACGTCGCTCCGGCTGTGGGCTGGCCCGCTAACGGCAAACCGAAGGCGGCGCCTGGGATGACTGTAAACGCCTTTGCCAGCGAGCTCGATCATCCGCGTTGGCTGTATGTGCTGCCTAACGGCGATGTCCTGGTTGCCGAAACCAATGCCCCTCCGAGGCCCGAAGATAGCCAAGGCATTAAATCCTGGTTTGTAAAAAGATTCATGGAAGAAGCCGGCGCAGGCGTGCCCAGCGCTAATCGCATCACACTGCTGCGCGATGCCGATGGCGACGGCATAGCCGAAACCCGATCGGCCTTTCTCGAAGGGCTGAACTCGCCGTTCGGCATGGCTTTGGTAGGCAATGATTTTTACGTAGCCAACGCAGATGCGCTGGTAAGGTTTCCTTATAGCAATGGTGAAACCCGTATCGTACAGCCGGGAACTAAAGTAATCGACCTGCCGGCCGGGATTAATCATCACTGGACCAAAAACGTAAGTGCCAGCCAGGACGGCTCGCGTTTGTATGTGACTGTCGGATCGAACAGCAATGTAGCGGAAAACGGCCTGGATAAAGAGGACGGCCGCGCCGCCATCTGGGAAGTGGACCCCCAATCAGGCAATCACCGTATTTATGCCGGCGGCCTTCGGAATCCCAACGGACTGGCCTGGGAGCCGGATAGCGGAGCGCTGTGGACCGTAGTCAACGAGCGCGATGAAATCGGCAGCGACCTGGTTCCGGATTACCTGACTTCGGTGCCCGACGGCAGCTTCTTCGGCTGGCCGTACAGCTATTACGGGCAGCATGTGGACGAGCGCGTGCGGCCCCAGCGCCCCGATCTGGTCGCTAAGGCTCGGGTGCCGGATTATGCAACCGGATCGCATACCGCTTCCCTGGGTTTGGCTTTTTCCAGGCACGGCACTTGGCCGGCGCCTTTCGATAGCGGTGCTTTCATCGGTCAGCACGGTTCGTGGAATCGCAAGCCGCACAGCGGCTATCGGGTCATCTTCGTGCCTTTCAAAAAAGGCATGCCTTTCGGCGATCCGATCAATGTGCTGACAGGTTTTCTTAGCGGCGATGGCGAAGCCTATGGGCGTCCTGTCGGGGTTGCTCTCGACAAGCAAAACGCCTTACTGGTCGCCGATGATGTCGGCAACAGCATCTGGCGCGTGACAGCCTCGCCCCCTTAACTCAACGGGTATTCTGTTTATGAGATCGATATGGACAGGCGCAATCGGTTTTGGTTTAGTTAACATACCGGTCAAGCTATACAGTGCCACCGAAACCAGCACTTTAGACCTGGATATGCTTGATAAAAAAGATCATTCCCACATACGCATGGTGCGCGTCAATGAAAATAGCGGCAAGGAAGTGAGCTGGGAAAATATAGTCAAAGCCTATAAATACAAGGATGAGTATGTAGTTCTTACCGACGAGGATTTTGAAGCGGCCAGCGTGGAAAAATCCAAGATCATCACTATTTCCGGTTTCGCCCAGAAAGATGAAATCGACAGCATTTATTTTGAAACGCCCTATTATGTCGAACCGGAAGAGTCCGGCAATAAAGCCTATGCCTTATTGCGGGAAGCGCTGCTAAAAACGGAAAAGGTCGGCATTGCCACGTTCGTGATGCGCAGCCGGGAAAACCTGGCTATTTTAAGAGCATCGGATAATGTCATCATTTTAAACAAAATCCGCTTTGCCGAAGAAATCAAAGATGCCTCTGCCCTCGACTTGCCTTCCAGGACCGGTATAAGAAAGGATGAGCTGGAAGTGGCCGTTTCGTTAATCAACCAGCTTTCCGAACAATTTGATATCAGCGCCTTTAAGGACACTTATACCGATTCCTTGTTAAAGATCATTGCCGCTAAAGCAAAAGGCGTAAAAACCAAAAAGCCGCACTTGAAAGTGGTACCTACTCAATCTACGGACCTGATGGAGCAACTAAGAGCCAGCCTGAAGGCCCGCAAAAAAGCGTCTTAAGCTATGACGCTTGATAAATACCAGCAAAAAAGGAATTTTAAAACAACGCCTGAACCCGCAACAAAATCGGCAGCCCATTCCGATAAATTGATTTTTGTCGTGCAACGGCATAAAGCTTCCCGTCTGCATTATGACTTCAGACTGGAAATGGACGGCGTATTAAAAAGCTGGGCTATACCCAAGGGACCTTCGATGAATCCTGCCGATAAAAGACTGGCCGTTAGGGTGGAAGATCATCCTTATGCTTATAAGGATTTTGAGGGCGTCATACCGCCGGGAAATTACGGCGCGGGCATCGTTGAAATATGGGATAGCGGCTATTACACCGACAGCCTGAATTCGGGAAAAAATGCAGAAAAAGAATTAATGGAAGCGCTAGAGGCAGGGCATTTGAACATTACTCTGCACGGCAAAAAACTGAAAGGCGAATTTGCCCTGATTAAGCTAAAAGCCAGTCAGGATAACTCCTGGTTGCTGATTAAACATAAAGATGAATATGCGGTGCAGGAAGGGTATGACAGCGAAGCGGAAACACCAAAAAATTCCCCGATTAATCAAGCATTAAGTAGCCGCAGTAAAAAACCGGCAAAAAAACCTAAAAAAGCCCCCGCCCAAGATAAACCTGACTACATACCGGCCATGCTGGCCAAAGAAGTTAAACAGCCTTTTGACGACAAGGACTGGATTTTTGAAATTAAGTGGGACGGATACCGGGCCATCGCCGAGCTAAATAAAGCCGAGGTAAAACTCTATTCCCGGAACGGAAACCTGTTTAACGACAAATATCCTGAAATAATCGATGCCTTGGTCCAAATGGATGTCGAAGCGGCCATTGACGGAGAAATCGTGGTCATGGACGAGCAAGGCAATCCCAATTTTCAGTTACTGCAGCATTATAGTGAACAACGGTCGCATCCGATTTATTACTATGTATTCGATATCTTAAAACTAAATAACCAGTCCGTTATGGAGCTGCCGCTTGTTAAAAGAAAAGAACTATTACGCGCCTTTATCCTATTCCGCACACTTATAAAAAACAGCATTATCAAATACTCCGATCATATTGAAGAAAAGGGTAAAGAAATGTTTGCACTGATGGCAGAAAGAAACATGGAAGGCATTATGGCTAAAAAGGCCGACAGCCCTTATTTGCCGGGCCAGCGTACCGCCAACTGGTTAAAAGTAAAATACCGTAAAACGACCGACGCCATCATCTGCGGCTTTACTGAGCCTGAGGGAGAAAGACAATACTTCGGCGCCTTGATATTGGGCTTAATGCAGGGTCAGACCATTCAATACATCGGGCATACGGGGACTGGCTTTAATAAGTCACTATTAAAAAACCTATACCAACAACTAAAGCCGTTGGCTAGCCCACAATCGCCGTTCGATAAAATCGTAAAAACCAACACCCCGGTCACCTGGGTAAAACCCGCCCTCGTATGTGAAGTTGAATTTACTGAAAAAACCCGCGATGGCATGCTGCGAAACCCGGTTTTTATAAGATTACGGCCGGATAAACCTGTCGAGGATGCGACCATGGCAAGCTCAGAAACCATCACCAAAGAACAGGCTGAAGTAGAAAGCGCATCGAAAGTAAATAAAGACACAGTCATCCCTTTCGGACGCGTGAAAGTTCCTGTCTCTAACTGGGACAAACTGTTCTGGCCGGAAGAAAAAATCACTAAAGGCGACGTAGTTGAGTATTATCTGGGTATCGCCGAGCTGATTCTGCCATACTTAAAAAATCGTCCGCAATCTTTAAAAAGGAATCCGGAAGGCATCGCCAACGAAGGTTTTTTTCATAAAGATGCGGGCGAGAATGTGCCTTCATTTGTAAAAACTATCGCTGTGCATTCGGAATCTTCCGATAAAGACGTCGATTATATTATCTGCAATAACAAAGCGACCCTAACCTATCTTAATAACCTCGGCTGCATAGAAATCAATCCCTGGCACTCGACTATCCGGTCGCTGGACTGTCCCGACTACCTAATCATCGATATTGATCCTTCCGATAAAAATACGTTTGAACAGGTCATTGAAACCGCCAATGTCATTCACGACATTCTGGAAAAAGCCGGGGCGGCCAATTTTTGTAAAACCTCAGGCGCTACAGGTTTGCATGTATATATCCCTACTCACAAAAAATACACTTACGATCAATTAAAGGATTTTGCTGAACTGATTTGTGTGATGGCTAATGAACAATTACCTGAAACCACCAGCACGGAAAGAAGCCTCCGTGATCGAGGCAATAAAATCTACCTGGATTACCTGCAAAACAGTAAAGGACAAACGGTCGTCGCCCCCTACAGCCTGAGGCCTCATCCCGGAGCCAGCGTGTCCACTCCGCTAAAATGGGCCGAAGTCAAACCGGGACTCACTCCGGCCCAATTCAATATTTTTACCGTGCCTGACAGAGTTAAAAAGACCGGCGATTTATTCAAAGGCATTCTCGGCAAAGGCATCGATATGGAAGCACTGTTGGATAAAATGTCCGGCATTAAAAAGTAAAGATTTGCGCGTCGCAACATTCTTATCCAGCACCGTAGGGTACGAGACTGTGAAAGTATTATCCAATTAGGCTAAAAACATTTTTCACCACGAAAACACGAAGAACACGAAGTTTTCAATGCATTGAATTAAAACGATTGTTTTTCTTCGTGTCCTTCGTGTCTTCGTGGTGAATTCTTTGATTTTTTCTAAAAACGAATATTTTCACAGCCTCGTACCCTACCAAGCTTTCAACTGACTACTAACCATTCACGACCGTGCCGCCGTTGGGATGAAGAACCTGCCCGGACATATACGAAGCATCATCGGACGCTAAAAAAACATAACAGTTGGCGACTTCTTCGGGCTGCCCGGCCCGGCCCATCGGCACATCCTCGCCAAAAGATTCGACATGCTCAGGCTCGAAAGTCGACGGAATCAGCGGCGTCCAGATAGGTCCGGGAGCGACGCCATTAACCCGGATTTTCTGTTCGGCTAAAGCCAGAGACAAGGACCGGGTAAAACCGACAATAGCGCCCTTGGTGGACGAGTAATCGAGCAACCTGGGACTGCCTTTATAAGTCGTCACCGAAGTCGTGTTAATAATGGTGCTTCCGGGTTGCAGGTGTTTAAGAGCCGCTTTGGTTAAATAGAACATCGCAAAGATATTGGTACGGAAGGTCTTTTCAAGCTGCTCTGCGGTTATGTCTTCAATGCTTTCCTGGGGATGCTGTTCCGCCGCATTATTGATCAGGCTATCCAGCCGTCCTAACTCACTGACGGTCTGCTCAACCGCCTCCCGGCAAAAATATTCTTGCCCGATATCCCCGGCAATCAGCAGACATTGTTGCCCGTACTCATTCACCAGGCGCTTGGTCTCTTCCGCGTCTTCATGTTCGTCGAGATAGACAATAGCCGAATCAGCGCCTTCTTTGGCAAAAGCCACCGCGATGGCGCGTCCGATACCGGAATCTCCACCGGTAATTAAGGCGACTTTACCGTTGAGCTTGCCGGTACCTTGATAGTGAGGATCATGGGATTGAGGTTGGGGATTCATGTCTTTTTCCAGCCCCGGCTGGCGCTCCTGATGTTGGGGCGGATAAGGGGGTTCGGGATGATTAATATCGGCCATGACGCCTCCTTTATAAGATTTGAGTAAGAAATTACTTATCGCTGTTATTAAACGCTAGGGCTTTAATACCACCTTGATGCAATGATCTTCTTTTTCCTTAAACAGGCTATAGCCCTCGGCGGCATCATCAAGCTTCATTTGATGAGTAATAACAAACGATGGATCGATTTCATTTTTTTCAATTTTTTCAAAAAGAATCGGCATGTATTTCTGCACATGGGTCTGACCTGTTTTGATCGTCAGGCCTTTATTCATCGCCGCTCCGATCGGGATTTTATCGCCGTAACCGACATACACGCCCGGCACCGAAATAGTCCCGCCTTTGCGGCAACTCTTGATGGCCTGCCGTAAAACATGGGGCCGATCAGTTCCCAGCATGGTGGCGGTTTTCACTGAATCGATAATCCCATCCAGGGTTCCGCCCGAATGCGCTTCGCACCCGACTGCGTCAATGCATCGGTCAGGCCCGCGCCCATGGGTCATTGCCATTAATTGGTCATAAACATCCACATCGTCAAAATTGATGGTTTCCGCCCTACCCTGCTGCCTGGCCATTTCCAGCCGTTCAGGCACATAGTCGATTGCAATAACGCGCTCGGCGCCGAACATCCAGGCGCTTTGGATGGCAAACTGCGCAACCGGGCCGCAACCCCACACCGCAACGGTGTCGCCGGGTTCAATCCCGCAATTTTCTGCGGCCATATAACCGGTAGGGAAAATGTCCGAAAGAAACAAAACTTTTTCGTCAGGCATGCCGTTGGTAATTTTAAATGGCCCGACATCGGCAAACGGTACCCGCAAATATTCGGCTTGACCGCCGGCGTAACCGCCCAACATATGGGAATAGCCGAATATCCCGGCCGTCGCATGCCCCATGGCCTTACGGGCTATCTCTGCACCGGGATTGGAGTTGTCGCACAAGGAGTACATTTGTTTTTTGCAGAAAAAGCATTCCCCGCAAGAGATAGTGAAAGGCACTACCACGCGGTCGCCGATCCTTAAATTTTTGACGTCACTGCCAACCTCGACCACTTCGCCCATCGGTTCATGGCCCAATATGTCGCCTTTCTCCATCGTCGGCTGGAAGCCATCCAAAATATGCAGATCCGATCCGCATATTGCCGTGGACGTGATTTTAATGATCGCATCGGTTTTATTGATGATTTTAGGATCCGGCACCGTAGTCACCCGAACATCGTTTGTACCGTACCAACATAAGGCTTTCATAGCGTTCTCCTCAATCAAGGTGGATAACTATCGCTTCGTATTAGTCAGAGTTTACCTATGGCATGAACTGTTGCATCAAAAGTGCCGGCCTTTAACTAACGATTTTTTAATAAGGTACTGGTTTAAAATAAAATTTTCTGTGCGAAAACGTACCAAGCATTAGTTTTATAAAAAACCGGAACAAGCTGATCAACCAAGCTTGCATCATTCCTTAAGAAAAAGGACTGTTAAAATTCCTTCCGTGCTTGTACGTACGCAGCCGTACCGACTGCATGAGGTTTTTCTCCTAGAGTAGTTATAGAGTTTCGATTCCAAAAAAAGCAAAAAGTTTTGTAACTATTCAGCCACACATGCACACTGAAGAGAGGTAAAAGGCGAAGGACGAAGGGCGAAAAAAGCTTGCATTGAGTTTAAGAATTCGTTCAATTTTTAGCCTTTAGCCTTTAGCCTTTAGCCTCATCTGCTTAATCCGTGCCATCTGTATTCTGTTTTCTCTATGTGCTGAATAGTTACAAAGTTTTTAGATCACCGAATATCAGTTATTCAACCGGAGGTGGAACATGCCTTATAAAGATATCAACGATTTACCCGAGGACGTGCGGGAACACTTACCCAAACATGCCCAGGAAATCTATCGAGCAGCCTATAACAATGCTTGGGACGAATACGGCCACGACGAAGAACGAGCTCACCGGGTGGCATGGGGCGCCGTCAAAAAGAAATATCAGAAAGATGAAGCCAGCGGGCAATGGAAAACCATAGATAACTCCTAGGATGGATCAAGTTCAAGTCAGGCTTCAAGACAAAAAACATCGCCTGTTGCAGAAAAATCTATTCCTTGTCAATTTGCTTCGGCATTACCGAAGAACGAAAGTTTTTTATCTTTTCAATGGGCATCATGAAATTGTTTATGCCTTATATAACGGATAAACCCCTTAACCCGGTATCAGCATTTCCTGTTTGGGCAACCGGTTTCAAATTCCGTCGCCAAGCAATCAAGAAACGCCAGCTGATCTATAACTATATGATTACAATGAAAATAAAATAATTTAAATGTCGTTAGTGTGTGTTGACGTACAGAAAAAATACGCTCTTTTCCTATATTCTAAGTTTACTTCTTTAAATACATAAAGAAGAAATGCCTTTTAATCTCATTCTATAAAAAAGGCACTCCTATACGTTTAAATAATTTGTTCGAGGTAAAGATCATGCCACAGAAACAATCTCATACCGGTAAGAAAGGTTCCACCCAAAACCGAGGTTTTGCTTCTATGGACGAAGAAAAGCAACGGGAAATTGCCAGTAAAGGGGGGCGCGCCGCTCATGAAAAAGGCACTGCGCACGAATTTACTTCGGAAGAAGCCAGAGAAGCTGGTCATAAAGGTGGTCAAGTGGCTCATGAGAGAGGTACAGCTCATGAGTTTACTCCGGAAGAAGCCAGAGAAGCAGGCCGTAAGGGCGGCCAAGCGGCTCATGAAAAAGGCACAGCTCATGAGTTTACTCCGGAAGAAGCCAGAGAAGCAGGCCGTAAAGGCGGCCAAGCTTCCCATGGAAAAGGTTCTTCAGGAGAATCAAGGCACAACAGGTAAGTTAATCTCATAGCTCTAGCTTATTAGAAATATGTCGGCCCCTACGTAGTCTTTATTGCCTTATGCACGAATCGAAGTTATCCAATAAAGTCAATCATGCTGTAAAACATCATGTCATCGACTTTCCAACTGCTTTTTCAGACTTATGCAATAAGGCATGGCTCAACCACAGGGGCCGGTATTTTTAATAAAGCTGGACCACTAAGCGAAAGAATAGTCGCACTGCAAGACACCCCTAAACTGATAAGGCGTCGCTATTGCCGACCCTACATTGCACCTGTCGGATGCACAGGCTGTCAGCGTTTGACCTTTTTTTTGCTTAGACATCATTCCGGACTTTTGTCACACGTTTGATTGATGACTGAAGCCGGATAGGTGGCACGATATTTCAGTCGTGTCTGTATGCAAGAGGATCACTATCTCCAATGAGTGTTCTTCGCATCAATTCATTTTTGAGGAGTTGCGAAATGAAAAAACTATCATTTTTTACAAGCACCCGCCGAACTTGCGCATCCTTATTGGTTGCGCTGGCCTTTGCTACAGGACTGGGCGCTCATACCTTAGGGACATATCAACTGCAAAATCTGGTGGCTAACGCTGATGGGGCAGATGTCACCGATGAAAACCTGGTGAATCCGTGGGGATTGGCTTTTAATCCCTTTGGCCCGGCATGGGTAGCCAACAACGGCAGTGGCGTTGCTACAGTCTATGATGGCGTCGGCACCGTTAACCCTCTGGTAGTCGAAATACCATCGGCAACCGATGTTACCGGTGGAACGCCAACCGGGGTAGTCTATAACGGATCGCCCGACTTCGTGATTGACGCTAATGGCGCTGTAGGCAGCACTAACGGTGGCACTAATGGTGGTACTAACGGTGGCACTAATGGCGGCACTAATGGCGGCACTAACGGCGGCACTAACGGCGGCACTAACGGTGGCACTAATGGTGGCACTAACGGTGGCACTAACGGTGGCACTAACGGTGGCACTAATGGTGGCACTAACGGTGGTACCGGACCCAGCCGGTTCATCTTTGCAACGGACGAGGGGGTGATTGCGGCCTGGAATCCTGATGTCAATGCAACCCAAGCGGTTCGCATAAACGACGTCGCTGAAGAAAACGGTGCGGTATACAAGGGGCTTGCCTTAAGCGCGAACGGCACTGAAAGCCGTCTCTATGCTGCCGACTTTTTCAACAATAAAGTTGATGTATGGGATGGCAATTTCCAACCAGTAACGCTGGAGGAAGGCGCCTTTACCGATCCAAGCCTTCCTACCGGATATGCGCCGTTTAACATACAGGCCATTAACGGCAGTATTTATGTGGCTTATGCGCAGCAGGATGAAGCTAAGCTCGACGCTGTAAAAGGTGTAGGCCTTGGCTTTGTGGATGTGTACGACACCGACGGACAGCTGATTAAGCGCCTTATTTCGCAAGGCAGTTTGAATGCGCCTTGGGGTATGGCCTTGGCGCCGGCAGGTTTCGGCGACTTTGGCGATCGTCTTCTGGTAGGCAATTTCGGCGATGGTACTATCAATGCGTTCGATGTTGCGACAGGCGGGCTGATCGGCCAATTAGCTGATGAAAGCGACGAACCTATCGTAATCGACGGCTTGTGGGCATTGGGCTTTGGCAACGGCTATTTAGATCAACCGGTTGATACGCTGTTCTTCACAGCCGGTCCAAACGAGGAACAAGGCGGTCTGTACGGTCGTATCGATGCACAAGGTACTGTAACTCCTCCTACCGATGGTGGAACTACCCCTCCTACCGATGGTGGAACTACCCCTCCTACCGATGGTGGAACTACTCCTCCTGCAGACGGTGGAACTACTCCTCCTGCTGACGGTGGAACTACCCCTCCTCCTTCAGGAGGCATGTAACTCCTGAAGGCGGTGTTGGAAACTGATACCGGTACTGGTATGACTACTGATACCGTTATCAATACCGGAGCATCATCCTAATCTGGATGGATATTTCTTGATTAGGCAGTAGGATAATTATTCCGGCCTCTTTTATCCTGGCCGGGCTCACCGCGGCATGACCTGAACCTCGGCCATGCCGCGGAAACAGCAAGAACTATCTTCACTTGGCTGTAAAATATAAAAACCACGAAGACACGAAGTTTCATTTTAGTTTTTATTTGTGTCCTTCGTGGTTAACACCTGAGCTTATTAAATTTCTTTAATGCCTTTCTTCAGCATGCTCTTTCCTTTTTTCAGAAAAGAACCGCTTCCTCTGAAATCACGGCCAATAGGCTCAATAGTTGGCCATGCTATATTGATCAATTCTCAAAGACTTCATTTCAAACAAATTGCTGCGCTCCCGTGCAGCATGACCTTCAGTTTTCTGTTTAACTCTTTTTAGTTTGAGCATGAACTAAAAACCAGCGACGATTCAAGTCGATTTCCGGTATGGACTTGACGTTAATAACAACATTGTCTTGCCCTTTGTGTTTTAGCGTACCGACTGCGTTTAACGTCGGGTGTATTGTAGTTGTACGAGATAAAGAACCTTTCTTTATGCTCGGATAATCGGGCTCCGGCGATCCCACAAAGATGGTCGTAAAAAAGCCCCTTTTAATAAACATCATCTTTGACAGGAGATAGACATGAACTTTGAAGAACGAGATACCTATGGGATGTACAAAGGTCAGGAAGGCGAAGGTCCGGGCCCACGTCTAATGGGCGCCGATACCCTGCTTGGCAACGATGTCTACAACGAAAAAGAGGAAGATTTGGGCGATATCAAGGAAATTATGTTGGACATGACCAACGGCCAAGTGGCTTATGCGGTTTTGTCTTACGGCGGCTTCTTGGGCATGGGCGAAAGACTTTTCGCGGTGCCTTGGGATGCATTGAAGCTCGACACGGAGAACAAACGTTTTGTGCTGAATGTAGACAAAGAACGTCTTGAAACTGCACCTGGATTCGACAAGGATCATTGGCCCGATATGGCAGACCCGACTTGGAGAGATGAAATTCAATCTTTCTATGAAACCAGGCCGCCCATGGAGCAATCAACTACGGAACAGCAGTCCCATCGGACCCATTAAAAACCTGTGACCGGGAACTGTCCAAGCGTTAAAAAGATGGAGCGATACGATAGGGAAACAGTCGGTCGCTCCCGACTGTCGCTTTGGATGTTCTACGGAACTTGAAATCGCAAGCAACTACCGGGTACAAAAAAGGGCTCAAGACAGAGCGGAAATGGTATGAGTCCGAACATAATAGTTCATCTTCTTGCGCAGCAAACATGACCGCTTTCCGGGACCGCGAGGGCAATGTCTGTTCATCAACTCTTGATGCCAACAAACAGAAAAACGGGCGCCACAAATAACAACATAATTTTATTGCCAAATTATGTCAACCAATGTGGGTCACCGCACTGACCAAGTTCGACTTTGCAGTTAACCTCATCATCAAACCGTTGTCATAGTGCTTTGGTTCGTTCCCAAACTCCGGTAAATAGCAAGGCTATACGTTGAACGCACTGGGCGATAACGTCAGCAAGCCATTCAGGCTGGAGAATGGTTATGAAGAAATATCCGATGGGTGATTTTAGACTTTGGGTACCCGACATTACCGTCAACTTTTTTTATCCGTCATAGCCGCATAACGGACGAAACCTCATAGCCGACGCTTAGCGTTGGCAGATTAGTTTTTCAGGAGCGCTCGCAGCTCGCATCCAGATTCAATATTCCTGCGCAGGAGACTTTCATGCTAACCCTGGACAAAACAGTCAACACCGGCCAGTTCTTTGCAAAAACGTGCCTGAGAAAACTGATGAGCAAGAAGCTGATGATACCGAGGTTTTTAAAGATCTTGACCTTCACTCTGATGACCGCCCTGACGCTGACGGCCGGCGGCGTCCGAGCCGGACAAGACTTCAGTTCGACGACACTTGCGGCCAATACCGATCCGGAAAATACCAAACGCAATGTTCGCGACCGTGACGGCCGCAACGTCACACCTGAAAAGCAAAAAGAAACTTCCGGTGATGTGGAAATTACCCGAGCCATCCGCAAAGCTATCGTCGATCGAGAATCGCTGTCAACCGATGCGCACAATGCCAAGATCATCACCCGCAACGGCGTAGTCACTTTACGAGGTCCCGTCAAAAATTCTGCGGAAAAAGCCGAATTGCAATCGATCGCCAAAAAAATACGCGGCGTGAAGAAGATTGATAATCAGCTTGAACCCAAAACGCCTTAATCCGCAACAGGAGATTAGCCATGAAAAAAGCAGTTTTTTGCATTACCCAAAACATTGATCAAACAGAGCGCATCGTCAGCCGGTTAAAAACTTCCGGTTTTTCGAATGATGATGTCTCCGTACTGTTACCGGACAAGTCCACGACCAAGGACTTCGCCCATGAAAAACACACCAAGGCACCGGAAGGCGCCACTATCGGAGGAACCGCCGGAATCGGCTTGGGTGCCGTGCTGGGCTGGCTGGCCGGTATCGGCAGCCTGGCTATTCCCGGAGCCGGTCCGTTTATTGCGGCCGGACCGATTATGGGCGCTTTGAGCGGCGCAGCATTAGGCGCAGCCACCGGCGGCATTGCCGGCGCCCTGATAGGCATGGGCATTCCGGAGTATGAGGCCAAGCGTTATGAAGGAAAAATCAGGGGCGGAAGCGCCTTGATTTCCGTGCATACGGAAAATTCCGAAGAGCTTTCCAGAGCGAAGGACATTTTCGAACAGGCCCATGCAGAGGATATTGGCTCAACCATGGAAAGCGATGTCAATGCTTAACAGCACTGACCGTTTCGGAAACAGTACCAACCATTTCGTGAACGTAAAAACCATCAATGATAGACCACTTGAACAGGGGAAAAACCATGGAAAACGTAGAAGAGAATGTTAACAGACCTAGAGACACTGAAGAAAATATCAAAGAGACCATAACTAACGTATCGCAATCAGCGCATAAAGCTGTCGATAAGATGACCAATATGGGCTATCAGGCTACTGAAGTGCTTGGCGAAAAAGGCGAGCAACTGATGAGCGCTGAGGCGGAAATGGTAGAGAATTACCGAGAATATATCCGTAGTTACCCTATCAGATCCGTAGGTATCGCAGTTGCGGCCGGTTTTTTTCTAAGTCGTCTGCTCCGTTAGAGATCATGTCCGTACGTCGCAAACGGCGTACGGATCGAGCAACCAGGAAACCTTATGAACACCTTAGACGAAGCATCTGAATACGCACAAGAAGCGGCCGGCAAGGCCAAAGAAACGCTCTGCGAAGCAGGAGAACAATTGTGTGATGCCGAGCAGAAGCTGATGAAAGCCTGCCGCAGTTTTATCAGCTATCATCCTATAGCCTCGATGAGTATTGCGCTGGCCACCGGTTATTGCCTGAGCCGCCTGTTGAGCGATCGTCATTAACAGTCAATCCATGCCGTGAATGCCACGCGGCTTAACCAAGAGGAAAGCATTATGGGCACCTTAGACAGAACATCCGAGTACGTACATGACGTTGCCGATTACGCACATGAAGCAACCGATAAAATCGCCAATGCAACCACTCAGGCCGTAGAAGCGCTGGGCGAAAAAGGCGAGCAATTGCTGAACGCCGAGCAAAAACTAATGAAGAGTTGCGGCAAATATGTCCGCGCCAACCCTGTCACATCGATAGGCATTATGATAGCGGTCGGTTTTGCGCTGGGCGGCATACTCAGCAGACGTTAACGCGTCCAACATTATCAACCCATGCCGTGAATATCATGCGGCTTAACCAGAGAGGAAATTATTATGGATACTGCACAAAGAGCATCAGAATACGCCCAAGAAACTGCCGGAAAAGTCGCCAGCGCATCCGCTCAAACCGCAAAAATGCTAAGTGAAAAAGGCGAACAATTGCTTGATGTCGAACGAAAAATGGTCAAGCGAGGCCGCAGTTATGTCAGCGATCATCCCGTGGCATCACTGGGTATCGCGGCAGCGATCGGTTATGCGCTGAACTATCTGTTGAGCGACCGCTAGACCGTCAAGTCCCGAAAAATAACCGAGCAAACTACAGCGCGAGCCTATCCAGGGACTGGTTCCGGTTGTATAGGATTATGGTGCCCGGCCATTATGGCTGGGCCGCATACCAGGCCGCAATCACTTCAGGATTGCCGCTCCTCCGGAAACATACAGCATAAGCCCGGGTACGCATCGCGTCCCATTTTCAATATTTTCCGCTGGATCAAATCCCAAAAAGGTACGCGATGCGTACCCTAATGTACTTTTTCTCGTTTACCGCGTCGAGCACCGGAGCTTAGGACTGTAGGATGGGTAGAATGCAGTGAAACCCATCGTTTACGGTAATGATGGGTTTCACTGCATTCTACCCATCCTGCTCCCAGAGTCAGTCGTTATATACGACCAAGAGCAGATACCGATAGCTACAAGCGCTCCCGATTAACTCAACATTTTATTTCCCGCTGTGTGCGACATCGTACAGATATAAAGCGATGCCTCGTACCATAATTTTCTGAACAAAATCTAAGGAGAATTGTCATGAGTGTTCCTAATATTTCAGAAGCTGACGAATTTGGGCGCAGACGTGCCTCTGACGAGTTGGGGCGCAGACGCGCTTCGACTGGTGCAAGCGTCCTGCCAGAAGCGCTAACAGCCAGCACAAGCGCAGTATCGTGGGGGGCCATCTTGGCCGGAGCCACGGCCGCAGCCGCTTTGGCGCTAATCCTTACTATGCTGGGAACAGGCTTGGGCCTGTCCGCAGTGTCGCCTTGGGCTTATGAAGGAATCAGTGCGGAAGCCTTCGGTATATCGACCATTCTGTGGCTGACCATCACCCAACTGCTCGCGGCGGGATTGGGCGGCTATATCGCCGGCAGGTTGAGAACCAAGTGGCTTTCAACGCCTTCCGACGAAGTCTACTTCCGCGATACTGCGCACGGTTTCCTGGCCTGGGCCGTCTCCGCGTTGATGACAGCCGCCCTGCTCTCTTCGATGATCGGATCGATTGTCAGCGTCGGCATGAGAACCGCGGGCACAGCCGCAGCCGTCACAGCGGGCGGTGCTGCTGCTGCAGCCGGAGCCGAGGTGGCGAAGTACGGCAACAATGAACCGACAAAATACTACATCGATTCGCTGTTCCGAAGAGATGTCAACGCTCCAGTCACTATGACTCCGGATGAAAGCGGTGTAATAACACCCGCTGACCAAGCGGCCCCTGCCGACCCCGACGCGGAAGTTACCCGCATTTTCATGAACTCTCTGCGCACCGGACCATTGCCTCCGGAAGATGTCCGGTATGCCGGTCAAATTGTTGCGCAGCGCACGGGGCTGTCACAGCCGGAAGCTGAGAGACGGGTGGTTGATACGTATGGACAAATGCAGGCCAAGCTCAATGAAGCGGAAGCCGCAGCCAAAGATGCAGCCGACAAGACGCGCAAAGCTTCCGTATATGCATCGCTGTGGTTCTTCGTCTCGTTGCTGATCGGCGCTTTCTGCGCAAGCTATGCGGCTACTTACGGCGGCAGACAACGCGACATGATTACTCGATAACTTATCCATTTAGGAGACAACAATGCGCTCAATACTTTTATATTTACTCGGCATTCCCATCCCTATCATTATTTTGATTGCGTTATTGACGTAGTTCCCCATCAAGCTAAGGAGAATACCTTATGGCAACTGCAACGAATAAATCCGCTTCATCGAAAGCTCAAGATGCGACGGCATTATTGAAGGCCGATCACGAGCTGGTCAGCGAGCTGTTCGACGAATATGAAGCGTCTCGTTCATCTGCGAAAAAAAAGAAGATCGTTGGCCAAATATGCGACGAATTGACTGTGCATGCCCAGGTTGAAGAGGAAATCTTCTACCCGGCCGTCAAACGGGCCCTGAAAGACCATGAATTAATCCCTGAAGCCCAGGTTGAGCATGCCACGCTGAAAGATCTCATAGCGCAAGTCGAAGGGAAAGAGCCCGATGGCGAGATGTTTGACGCCAAGATCAAGGTGATGCGTGAATACGTGAAGCACCATGTCAAAGAAGAGCAGAATGAAATATTCCCAAAGGCAAAGTCCACCGATCTGGACATGATGGAGCTTGGCGCGAAGCTATCCGAACGTAAGGAAGAGCTTCGCGCATCCCGATAGCGGGCTGATTTCAGGCAGGTCCACAGAGTGGACGCCTGATAAGCCTCTATATTTAGGCAAAACAAACACGGCCACTGGAGTGGCCGTGTTTGTCGCAGTTGATACGACAGGTGCCAAGCGGTCCAGCCGTTCCGTTGCCGCTTTCCCGACAGTCATGCCTGGACTCAATCATCCACGACGATCAATAAAAAGAGAGGTTTTCCATGACGCCTAAAGATGACAAACCGACTGACGCCAATCCAACCGGTCTTCAATCGTCTCCTGCCGACGCCAACCGTTCCGACCAGGCCGCATCCGTACTGGCTCAAGAGCCGGGCGAAGCGCTTACCACCAATCAGGGACTCCGCATCAGCGACAACCAGAATTCCTTGCGCGGCGGTTCACGCGGACCAACGCTGTTGGAAGACCATATCCTGCGTGAAAAAATCATGCATTTCGACCACGAGCGCATTCCCGAGCGTGTGGTGCATGCCCGAGGAGCCGGTGCGCACGGTTTCTTTCAAGTGTACAAATCGATGAGCCACTATACGAAAGCCGGCTTCTTGCAGGATCCGGAGATTAAGACGCCGGTCTTCGTGCGTTTTTCCACCGTCGTCGGCTCGCGCGGCTCGGCCGATACGGCCCGCGACGTACGCGGGTTCGCCGTCAAGTTCTACACCCAGGAAGGCAACTTCGATCTGGTAGGAAACAATATGCCGGTGTTTTTTATCCAGGATGCGATCAAGTTCCCCGACCTGGTTCATGCAATCAAGCCGGAGCCGCACCATGAAATTCCGCAAGCTTCCGCGGCTCACGATACGTTCTGGGATTTCATCTCGCTGACGCCGGAATCGGCGCATATGATCATGTGGGTCCTGTCGGACCGCGCCATTCCCAGAAGCTTTTCAATGATGGAAGGCTTTGGCGTGCATACGTTCCGTTTTATTAACCAATCCGGCAAATCCAGCTTCGTTAAATTCCACTGGAAGCCGGTGCTCGGCATTCATTCGCTGGTCTGGGACGAAGCGGTCAAGCTGGCCGGCAAGGATCCGGACTTTAACCGGCGCGATTTATGGGAAGCCATTAACCGCGGTCAATACCCTGAATGGGAGCTCGGCGTGCAGATTGTGCCCGAGGAAGATGAGCATAAGTTCGATTTCGACCTGCTTGACGCGACCAAGCTGATTCCCGAGACTTTAGTGCCGGTACAGATCATCGGCAAGCTGACGCTGAACCGCAATCCGGATAATTTCTTCGCCGAGACTGAGCAGGTTGCGTTCCATCCCGGCCACATCGTACCGGGCATCGATTTTACTAATGACCCTTTATTGCAGGGCCGGCTGTTTTCCTACACCGACACGCAGCTTTCCCGTCTGGGCAGCACCAATTTCCACGAAATACCTATCAATCGCCCGATCGCCGCAGTCAGCAACAATCAGCGCGACGGCCATATGCGCCAAACCATCGTCAAGGGTAGAGTGAGTTACGAACCCAACTCTTTGGGCGGCGGTTATCCGATGCAACAGCCTGCAGAGCAAGGCGGCTTCGTCAGTTATCCGCAGCCGATGGAAGGCGAAAAGCAGCGCGTCCGTAGCGACAGTTTCGCCGACCACTTCTCGCAAGCGACGCTGTTCTGGCGCAGCCAGTCGGCTTGGGAAAAAGACCATATCGTTTCGGCGTTTTGCTTTGAGCTGGGCAAGGTTGAAGTTGATACCGTGCGTACGCGTATGCTTTCTATACTGGATCAGATCGATACGCTGCTTGCATTCCGGGTTGCCGAAGGTTTGGGAATGACGGTGCCTAAAACTTCCAGCGGTGCAGGAAATGTTCCGCGAACCAGCGAGCTTGACATGGATCCAGCGTTGAGCATGGCAAATACCCGCAAAGACACTATCATCGGTCGAAAAATTGCAGTGCTTGTTGCTGACCATGTCGACAAGGCGGCGCTTGCGGTATGCAAAGCATTGGAAAATGAAGGCGCCGTTATCAAGTTCATCGCCTCACGTTCGGCAGAGATTAAAAACAGTGAAGACGAGCTGGTCAAAGTGAACCACAGCCTGGCGACAGTAGGATCGGTCATGTTTGACGCGGTATTTATTCCGGGAGGACGGCAGAGTGTTCAAGCCCTGTGTGAAGATGCTCACGCCGTACTTTTCGTTAAGGAAGCCTACAAACACGGCAAAGCCATCGCAGCCCACCATGACGGCGCGCTGCTGATTGCCAAGGCAGCCCGCTCAGCGGGATTTGAGAACGGAGAGTTTCATGGCCCGGGCGTTTTAACTTTATCGTCCGGAATAGCCGATGATACTTTCATTAACAATTTCGTTGGCGCTATCGCAATGCACCGCTTTACCGAACGTCCCGATATGGATGCGGTTGTGGCATAGGGCATTGCAATGCAGAGGGTTAATAAGCCATTGGATTCCGGCTTAACGTATGACGTACACATGATGCTGGTGTTCTATAGTTGAAAACGATACGCGATGCGTACGAGACTGTGAAAGTATTATCCAAATCAGGCTGAAAAGATATTTACCACAGAGGACACGGAGGACACGGAGTTAATACAATATAAAACTCCGTGTCCTCCGTGTTCTCTGTGGTTAGTCTCTTAAACAGAATACTTTCACAGCACCGTAGGATACGCATCGCGTACCTTTTTGTGGGATTTGATTCAGTTGAAAACGGTACGCGATGCGTACGAGACTGTGAAAGTATTATCAAAAATCACTTTAAAAACCTATTCACCACGAACGACTACATGGATGTAGGAGGTAGAGCAACGCAGGGAGCGGTTGCCGAGGCACGAAGATCACGAAGGAAAAATAATTGTTTAAACTCAATGTATTAAAAACTTCGTGTCCTTCGTGCCTTCGTGGTGAATGCTTTTGCTTTTGTTCTAAATCGAATACTTTCACAGTCTCGTACCCTACCTAGCTTAAATCACAGGAGGATTATTAATTTCATCTTCAACACGTTCATTGGCAAGTTCATTACGGGGTGCAAAATGTCGGACTACAATCATTGGCAAGCAAATATGAGGCCTATCAGCAGGACTTTTTTCAAAGGCCTGATTGCTCTTATCCCTATTATCCTCACGGTTTATTTGCTGTTCTGGATGGCCAGTACGGCAGAATTAGCGCTGGGTACAATATTTAAACTACTCTTACCCGATAGCTGGTATGTCAAAGGCATGGGGTTTGTTACAGGTCTTGTGTTCGCGTTTTTTTTCGGAAGCTTTCTTGAATCTCATACTTTCCGCACACTGTTCCGTACTTTTGAAGAACTTGTCATCCAGATTCCCTTCGTGAAAGGCATCTACACCACCATACGGGATTTGAGTTCCCTTTTTGCCAGTGAAAAAAAAGGAAAATTCCAGCAAGTTGTTTTGGTCAAGGTATCTTCCGACAACAGCCAACAGATAGGCTTTATTACGGTTTCGGAGCTTGGGGAGACTTCTTCCGCTTTTATTGCCGATGACCGGATTGCGGTGTTTGTGCCTTTCAGTTATCAGCTAGGCGGGTACACGATCATTATGCCCCGGGAAAATGTCATCGAAATAGATATGTCTGTAGAGGACGCACTACGGTTTATTGCAACAGCCGGTGTTGTCGGCACGGTTAATGATGAAAAAATGTAACGACTCATTAATCCGACTTGGTAAATTTAAAAAGCCACCATAAAGGCATTACAATTTTTATGATCAATAGCGCGATTCAATCAAGTAGATTTTGTCATGACAATTCCTTCCTCTGAAACTGAACATCGCGACCAGCCACGTCGAATTTCAGATATCGCCCTTGACGATCTCTATAAGACATTTTCAACGCCCCATTGTCATTCATGCCTGGAAAGTATGGCCGATGCCGTGCTGCTGCTGGATAGCGATAGACAGAGCATGTACACTTCGGCGCAAGTGAATCAACTCATGAACCGGTCAGGCATGGCGTTCACATTAGTGCCGACGTTTAGCCTCAGTGATCCAGTTATGGCTTCCCGCTTTTCCGCTTTCGTCAACGGAAAAAATACCGAAGCAGGGCCGCTCATCTTGTTGTTGGGCGATAAAAATAGCCATGACAAACTGTTGCTCACCTGCTTTCGCTTGCCCGAGACTTCCATCCCGGGTTTGCATGCTGCCCGATTCATGATCACACTACGTACTCCTGACTATTATCCTGTCAAGCAATGGCGGGTATTCACCGAACAATTCACTTTAACCCAAGCTGAAGCTCGACTATGCCACGCTTTAGCGAGCGGTTTAACAATCAGGGATTACTGCGGCGAATGGCACGTCGCGGTCAGCACCGCGCGCAGCCAATTAAGAAGTGTGTTCGCCAAGACCGCAACACGGCGACAATCCGAACTCTTGCGGTTGATTTATTTATTCACGCGGACGTAAAAAAGATGAATTTATCCTCCATGTGGAGGATGTGAGCATTCGTAAAGTTGGATAGACTGAACTTGCTTGAATAAATTCAAGCAAGTTCAGTCTATAGGATGCGCTGAGATACAAGCCGCTTGTGACCGTAGCGGGTATCAAACGAGAACACTGCTCATTCTACGGGCTACCTTCAACTTAGCTCTCAAACTTCGAGGGTTTGAAATAGCCGTAAAATCCCTATACCCATGATTTAACGGTTAATTTTATTATTCACAATTAATTTTTAATTAACTAGGAGAAATAAGATGAATTCAAACAACTCAACGAGCGCAAAAGCGCAGACAAAAGGCTTCCGATGGGTAATGCCACTCGCCCTGGGAATAACTGCAGTGCTGGCTGTGGGCTCCTCAGCTTTCGCTGCACCAGGAAATCCAGGGAGCGGAAACCCTCGCTGGACGACAGGCCCTATCAACGAGGGCATTAAACCGGACTTTTCTGACACCATTACCGGCACCATCGGGGGCGTCGGCCAGTCCGAGGTCATTTTCCTCACTGAGGCCGATGCAGCGGCTCTTTATGCGTGTAAAAATAATGGCGGAAATTTCCCCAATGACCCAAAGAAACAAACCGAAAGCGAGGATTTGAGCGATGAAACAAGAGCTAATCCAAGGAATGGCCGAGCCAGTCTCTCTGTGGCATTACAGCCTCCCGCATCCACACTCAATTGTCCCGGCGGCCAGACGCCAGTGCTTGTCTGTATTGAGTATGCCAATAAAAGAGTGACAGTCTCTCAAAATAACCAAGTGGTGATCCCCACCACTCCTACAACACCAAGCTCCGTATCGGCAATCTTTGAGAGCCAATTCAACAGTGAGTGTGCTGCGTTGTTCGCATCCAATCCGTAACACTTAGTAGCAAGACCTCCGCTTTCATGCTCGGCGGCCGCTACACGCGGCCGTCTCTCTGTTTGGTTTTTATGCTCATCGAATACCGTAGTACTAGCTTGAGTTAGTAAACTGCTTTTCGGCAACCCAACATTTCCCGCCCGTGCCGCCAAGCTCTCGATTGCTGCTCCAGACGCAATTCCACCGCCTCCATCCATGAAATCGCACCGGATGTGCCTTTCGGTAACGGTTGGATTTCGTGTTCCCTAACACACTCATCGCCCGCATCCGGCCTCACTGCTTGTTCGTGTTCCTGCGGTCGTGCTTTTGCTGCGCGATTTTTTTCAGGCTGGCCTCGCGGCTTCCCCCTTGCGCTTCGCTACAGTTGCCGTTACTACTTCCGGTTATCTCCTTTCAGATAACAAGTTTTAGCCCATGCCGGGCACACTAGGGGCGGACCATGCCCGCGACATTTGGACAACGATGCAGACTTTTACAGCTCTTTTCATCTCGGGCACAGCCTACGCCTACAATACTTAGCTTAACGGCAATTACGCAGCTCGTAAGAACGAGAAAAACGAATCCGCTTCCGCTCAATTTCTAAACTACAAAATTGCCCAGCCCTCCCGCGGTATGTGTCCTAGCGCACGGACTGCGAGGCAGTGTAGCGGCTAAAGTGGCTCTTGTTAAAACGGAGAAACCATGCACAAAAAAGCCCGCGTTTCCAGCCCGATTTATAGCCTGCTGCCTGTCCAGATCGAAGGGTTTGATGCCTTGGCTGAGCTCGCCCTGAATATCCGCTGGTCATGGAATCATGCGACCGATGAAGTGTGGCGACGGCTTGATCCTGAATTATGGGACATCACGCATAACCCTTGGGTTGTGCTACAGACCGTTTCGCGCGACCGGATCGAACAATTGCTGGCCGACCCTGCTTTTCACAAAGACGTTGATGATTTGTTGCAGACCAAATCGCAAGCGGTAGAGGCGCCGGCATGGTTCCAGCAGAAGCATCCGCAAAGCCCGCTGAGCAGCGTCGTCTATTTCAGCATGGAATTCATGCTCAGCGAAGCTCTGCCGATCTACTCGGGCGGGCTTGGCAATGTCGCCGGCGATCAGCTCAAAGCCGCAAGCGACCTGGGCGTACCGGTAGTCGGCGTAGGCCTGCTGTACCAGCAAGGCTATTTTCGCCAGGTCATTGGTAAGGATGGCAGCCAGCAAGCCCTGTTTCCGTATAACGATCCCGGACAATTGCCGATTACGCCTGTGCGCCAGGAAAACGGCGAGTGGCTGCGGCTGGAAATCGCCTTGCCCGGTTACTCGGTGTGGCTGCGCATCTGGCAGGTCCGGGTCGGCAAACTGAAGCTTTACTTGCTGGACAGCAACGATCCCGCCAACTTCCCCATGCACCGGGGGATTACCAGCGAGCTGTATGGCGGCGGGCCCGAACTGCGCCTCAAACAGGAAATGCTGCTGGGAATCGGGGGCTGGAGACTATTGGATGCGCTTGGCATCCACCCCGACGTCTGCCATCTGAATGAAGGGCATGCCGCCTTTGCGGTGTTGGAGCGCGCCCGCAGTTTTATGCAGAAAACGGCACAGCCTTTCAACGTCGCGCTGGCCGTCACCCGCGCAGGCAACCTCTTCACTACTCATTCCGCCGTGGCGGCCGGATTCGACCGGTTCGCTCCGGACCTTATCAAACAATACCTTTGCCGCTATGCCGAGCAGAGGCTAGGCATAACAATCGACGAATTGCTGGCTCTGGGCCGCCAGAATCCGAACGATGATTCGGAAAGTTTCAATATGGCTTATCTGGCGATCCGCGGCAGCGGATCAGTCAATGGCGTCAGCCGCCTGCATGGGCAAGTCAGCCGTCATTACTTTGCTCCTCTTTTTCCTCATTGGCCGTTGGCCGAAGTACCGGTCGGGCATGTGACCAACGGGGTTCACATGCCGACCTGGGATTCAGCCGCGGCCGATGATCTATGGACGGAAGCCTGCGGCAAAGAGCGCTGGCTGGGAACAATGGAAACCCTGGAACATGACATTCGGAACGTTTCCGACATCAGGCTCTGGCAGTTTCGCACGGCTGCAAGCAGGTCTCTTGTTGAATATGCCGGTGAGCGTTTGGCAAGACAACTGGCCTCCATCGGTGAATCGCCCGACGCCGTTGAAGAGGCAAAACATCTGTTTGATCCCAACGTGTTGACCTTGGGTTTTGCCCGGCGCTTCGCGACCTACAAAAGGCCGAACCTGCTGCTGCACGATCCGGAGCGCTTGCTTCGTCTGTTAACCGATGTTCAGCGGCCGGTGCAGCTTATCATTGCCGGCAAAGCACATCCGGCAGACCAGGCGGGGCAAGACCTGATCAGGCAATGGATGCATTTCATCCGGCGGCACCAAGCCCGGGCGCGGGTGATATTTCTGAGCGATTACGACATGCATTTAACCGAACGCCTAGTACAGGGCGTGGACGTCTGGATAAACACGCCCCGGCGACCTTGGGAGGCGTGCGGAACCAGCGGCATGAAGGTATTGGTCAACGGCGGCCTCAATGTCTCGGTATTGGATGGCTGGTGGGCGGAAGCATACCAGCCTGAGCTGGGGTGGGCGCTGGGCGATGGGCTGGGGCATGGCGACGATCCCGCCGGAGATGCGGCCGATGCCGACGCGCTCTATAACCTGCTCGAACGGGAAGTAATCCCGGAGTTTTATAACCGGAACGAGAACGGCATACCAACCGCATGGATTCAACGGATGAGGGAAAGCATGGCGCAATTGACTCCGCGCTTCTCCGTGAATCGCACAGTGTGCGAATACACCGAGCAACATTATATTCCGGCTGCCGCCGCTTACCATTTACGGTCTGCCAATGAATGCGAAATCGGCAGACAAATAGTCGATTGGCGGCACAGCCTGGATCAGAAATGGGCCGCGCTGAATTTCGGTAAAGTAAAAGTTGAGACGCGCGGCGAATATCACCTGTTTGAGGTTCAGGTTTATTTCCATAACCTCGATCCCAAGGCAGTCCGGGTGGAGCTTTACGCTGAAGGCGTCATGGACAATGCGCCTGTATGCGAGGAAATGATGCTTCTTCGCCATCTGGTCGGCTCATCGGGCGGCTACGTCTACTGCATTGCCGTATCTGCGGCGCGCCCGTCAAAAGATTACACACCACGATTGGTGCCTTACTATGACGGCATGGCGATTCCGCTGGAAGAAGAGCGGATTCTATGGCAACACTGACGGAAAAACGCGATGAATAACACAAGCGCAATCAGCTGCCTGTTTGTGGACATCGGCGGTGTCCTGCTCACCAACGGCTGGGACCATCATCTCCGTAAACAGGCGGCGACGGATTTCAAACTGGATTGGAACGAAATGGAAAGCCGTCATCACTTGAACGTCGATGTTTATGAGACAGACAAGCTCACGCTGAAAGAATATTTGGCCCGGGTGGTGTTTGATCAGGAACGACCTTTTACTCCGACTCAGTTTCGGGACTTCATGTTCGCGCACTCGCAGCCCTACCCGGAAATGATCGAACTGATCACTCAGCTCAAGCTCCGATACGGTCTGAAAATTTTCGTGGTCAGCAATGAAGCGCGCGAAATCAATGATTACCGGATTGAAAAGTTCAAGCTGGACGAGTTTGTGGATTGCTTTGTTTCTTCCTGTTATGTCCATTTGAGAAAGCCCGACAAGGATATTTTCCGGCTGGCGTTGGACATTGCCCAAGTGCCGGCCAAGCAGACAGCCTATATCGAAAACACCCCATTGTTCGTCCAAGTCGCAGAATGCTTGGGAATTCGAGGCATCCTACATACGGATTACAAATCTACCTGCGAAAAGCTGGCTGTGCTCGGGTTGACCAATGACGAAGAGATCACTCCATGAATTCCATTATTCAGAGCATTCCGTTGGTTGGGCGCTCTGTTGTCTCTTACTGCGCCAGTGCCGGCGAAAATAACTGGGAATTAGCTTTTCATAATGAACGGCTTGTCTCCCTGGGGCTACACCATGATGAGCTATTTTCTTTCCAGCTTAGCAATGTTCCTGGTGCCGAGCCTTTTTTACAAACAGGCTCCACGTCGGCCCGTGCGTTTTTCCGAAGTTTGGCGCGCCGCCTTTATACGACACTGTGCTTTTGCAAGTGGCCGAGAGTCTGTTCGTAATTTTTATCGATAATTTTGCCACATTAAACGCGGTCTATGGGGCATTCGGCGGAATCATAGCGTTGCTGCTGTGGATTTACCTGTCTGGGTGCATTGTCATTTTCGGTGCCTGCCTGAGCGCTGCCCAGGCCAACATTAGCGTAAGAGGCTGTGAAAGTATTCGGCTTAAGAAAAAATCCAAGAGTAACCACGGAGGACACAGACGACTGCATGAGCAGTTGCCGACGACTGCACGGACGCAGGAGGTAGAGCACCAATAGTAGGCGCTTTAGGCGACGCAGGGAGCAGTTGCCGAGGTAGAGCACCAACAGTAGGCGCTTTACGACTGCAAGGATGCAGGAGGTAGTGCAATGCAGGAGCAATTGCCGAGGCGCAGCTTCCGCTCCTTGCTCACGCTAAGTACCTACATCCATGTAGGCAATGCAGGAGCAATTGCCGACGACT
>Ga0208882_1000144_pt1 | contig 39354 bp, 30 predicted proteins | sample LakWasMet14_LOW5_2_FD_183862 | JGI IMG/M metagenome (GOLD analysis project Ga0208882, IMG submission 183862) | Freshwater sediment methanotrophic microbial communities from Lake Washington under simulated oxygen tension - Sediment Metagenome... | ecosystem: Environmental > Aquatic > Freshwater >...
TCGGCATCATTACAGGCGGCCAACGTGCGCAACAAGGCCAGGAGTTCAGGACTTTCCGATGGCAGGCTTTCCACATTGCCGGAAAAAAATGCGCCTTCCGTGGCGTAGCCTTCGCCGGTAACGCGATACAAGCTTGTTGAGGTGATCAACTTGCGGGTTGTCATTTCACCCATCGTCAACGTGCCGGTCTTGTCGGTACAGATAACTTGGGCACGCCCTAATGTTTCAACCGAAGCCAAGCGCCGCACCAAGGCATGACGCCGTACCATGCGTTGCACACCCAAAGCCAGCGCAATAGTCACCACCGCAGGTAGACCTTCCGGGATAGCCGCTACCGCAAGACTCACCGAGCTCAAGAAAAGCTCAAACGGCGCAATTCCCCGTAATAATCCGAGACCGAAAATTAACGTGACGATGCCGAAACAGGCCATCAACAGCAGGCGTCCTGCCCGTTCAAGTTGGCGTTGCAACGGGGTTTCTCCGCTTTCGGCGGTGTCCAGAAGCGTGGCGATATGGCCGAGTTCCGTCTCCATGCCGGTATTAACCACCAAGGCACGGCCGGTGCCTCCTGTCACGCTGGTGCCGAGGAAGACCATGTTGTTCCGGTCTGCAAGAGGCGTTTCCGGAGGCAGGCTGTCTGTGGACTTACCTACCGCTTGCGATTCGCCGGTAAGCGGCGCTTCGTTGATACGAAGAACGGATGTCCGGATCAGGCGGGCATCCGCAGCGACCAAATCCCCGCCTTCCAGCAACAGGATGTCGCCCGGAACAATTTCTATAGCAGTAACCACCAGAGTATGGCCGCCGCGCACCACGCGGCAATGGGGCGCAGTCAGACGAGCCAATGCGGCCGCCGCCTTCTCGGCACGATATTCCTGGATGAAGCCGATTATCGCGTTCAGGATTACGATGGCAATGATGGCGATGCCGTCTACAGTTTCGCCCAGTGCGGCGGAAACCGCCGCCGCACCGATCAGCACCCAAATAACCAGACTTTTGAATTGGCTGGCAAAAATGACCAAGGCAGAAAATCGCTTGCCCTTGCGTAGTTTATTTTGCCCATACCGGGTGAGCCGGTTTTTCGCCTCATTGGCTGAAAGACCCTGCTCTACATCGGTAGCAAGAAGGCTTGCGGCTTCGGTAACTGACAGCTTGTGCCATGCGTTCATAGTGCTGTTTCTCCCATTAACTAACGGCCAAAAAATAGCGGGCGATGCTGTGTTGTAGCATCGCCTCCAGCCGATGCGTTTCAACGCCGCTGATCTTCTGATAAAGAGCGGGGGCGAGCTTCACAAAAACCTTCATCAGTTGCGGATCGAAGTGACTGCCGCTGTCCCGTTCAAGTATGGCGATGGCTTCGGCTATTGTCCACGGCTCCTTGTACGGACGCTTGGACGTCAGGGCGTCGAACACATCCACGATGGCGAATATCCGCGCATTCAAGGGAATCGCTTCAGCCTTGAGCCCCTGCGGATAACCCGTACCGTCGTATTTTTCATGATGAAATTCGACGACGTCCCTGGCGCCGCTTAGCCAACTTGATTTGCTCAGGATATCCACGCCCAACGATACGTGCGTTTTCATGACCTCAAACTCTTCCGGCGTCAGCTTTCCCGGTTTCAGCAAGATCGGATCGCGGATGCCGATCTTGCCGACATCATGTAAAAAAGCACCGGCAATCAGGTCGTGAACAGTTTCACGGGCAAGCCCTATCGCTTCGCCTAGCTTTAACGCATAGAACGTTACCCGGTAATTATGGCTATTGGTATCGGAGTCGCGTTCGGCAATCGCACAGCCGAGCACATTCATCAGTTCCAGGTTACCCTTCAGCAAATCGCCGGATAATTTGATCAGTCCCCGGTTGAGAGTCAGGATGATCGGATACATCAGGAAGGTGGTAAAGGTGATGCCGAGGCTGACAAACAGCAGTGTGCGCAGCAGGTCGTTCTTAATCGAGTCGAGGGTCTCTCTATCGACTTGGTAGATGCCTTCGAAATAACCGGTCAGCGAGTCCTGGACGTCTTTCAGCGGAACCAGGATGACCAGCAGCAATTCGCCACGGATAAAATGGAACTCGTGGGAGAACTCACCCACCTGTGGAAATCGATGGCGATAGCGTTCGATGTCCTGTTCGGCGACCTCCTGCCCCCGTCTAATGGTTTCGAGCTGGAGCTGTTTATTATGGTCATACAGTTCGACGACCAGGAAATGTTGGTTGACCAGTTGCTGTGACAATTTTGCCAGATGTTGTCGAGCTGCGGAATCCAGCCGTTCCAAATTGTGGGCGGATTCCCCGCTGAAGGTCGCGGACTCCCTGAGTGCGAGTTCATGCACGAATTGCCGGATGCGATTGACCTCCAGCCATAACACGCCGCCGCCGACCGCCACGCTGAGAAACAGCCAGCCCAGAAACAGCCGGAGCAGGATTTTCCGGTGAATAAACCGGCTGGTAGCAAGCGCTGCGCTAGAATCGGTTCTACCGTTCATCGGCTTCCGCGTTGTGGTCTGTACTTCTTGGCAGACGGCAAAATCCTTGTGCAGGCAAATCCAGGGCGCTGTTAAATTTGCTGGATAAATTCTGGAAGGCAATGAGCCCGGTGAGTTCAACTATTTCATCTTCGTTAAAGTATTCATGCAGGCGTTGAGCCAAATCGTCATTCACCTGCCTATCGCTATAAGTCACCGCCTCGGCATATTCCAAGACCAGCCTTTCTTTATCATCGAACAAATCGCTTTCCTGCCATTGCTCAAGGGCTTCTACTTTGTTCATGGAACCCGTTCTTTTCGCCAACACGGCGGAGTTGATATCGATACAAAAACGGCAGCCGTTTATTTGCGACACTCTCACCGTAACCAAGGACCTTAGGATCGGATTTATAGGGCTGCTTTTTCGATCCAACACCCCGTAGAGTAGGGCTATCGCTGCAAACAACCGGGGGACTCTGGCCCAAATCAATGCAGGCTTAAGGACTTGTCCGTATTTTCTTTTTTGGTTCCAAAAGAAGGGGCGAAGGTACCAGGGATAACTGGAAATAGGCTTTTCTGAAACTCTCATGCGCTTCTCCTGATTGACTTCTGTCTTATGCGGTTTTCGCAATCTTTTTCATGATGTGGTGGCTGTCGCCAAATTTACAAAGGGCATCGCAATGTTGCCGGAGGTCTGAAAATAAAATGTATTCAATCGGGGTTTTGATCTGTTTGATCGAAGGCCGCGCGAGTTGTAAAACTACGTCCTTCTCTCTGCTATCGGGCACCACCAAATAAAAAGTTTCATGACCTGTAGCAATGGAATAAGAAAGATCGGTTAGCCGTAAGATTCCGGAATAAATACTGGTGCTTTTTTCAACTTCAAAGGCACAAATTACAGTATTGGTGCCTTTCTCAAACCATAACACATCGATCAACTTGATCGTATTGGCAGTTTCTTTATCGCAATCGATAGCGGGAAATTTATCGGGACTCATAAACGAAAAGCTGCTTCCTGCGTAAGACTTTGAACGGTCATTGGATGCGACAAAAGCATCGTAACCCAAGCGTTGACCGATCTTCAAAAGATGGAACTGCATTTCGGCATGAAGATTTTCTTCCAGCTTTTCGTCTTGAATGTCTTTCTGACGTTTTACAATGCTTTTTTCTAACTTATTCCGTTCGTCTTCGCTTAGATACTCATCGTTGCCGAGAAGCATTTTTTGGGTGCCAATCTCAAAACACAGCCCCGCAATCGCTCCTAAATCGTTGGAAAGCTGGGCTTTGTGTTTATTGTTAGTTTCAATCAATACTTCCCTGATTTTTAAATATTCCGTCCAAGAGCCCAGTTTCTTTTTGTCGTTAAATAACGCGTTAAAGCCATTGACGATGGCTGTATTGAAAGGCGGAAACAACGTCGGGTGCAGGAAATATAAAATACTCGCTACGGCAGGGCCCAAACCTTTTATTTTTAGGGCATCTAACCGGACGATTTCTTTAATGATTTGATCTTCCGATTTAGCAGTGATGCAGCTTTCCAGGAATTGACCAAACGCAGTTTTGTTATTTTGATTTTCGTAAATGTCGGGTATCCGTAATTTAGGCTTCCAATAAAAAGGATGGGATACCCCAACAAACACCTGTTTTTGTTCGGCTATACAGTTCAAAACAAACTCTAAAGAGCTTCCCTTAAAATCGTTCGGAAAAGTTTTGTTTTTAATATCTTCAATAACCTGTAACACTCCTCTGCGGATAGTACGAAAGGCTTTAAGCCGTTGGTCATTGTCAATAAACCACGTGTTGTAGACACTTTCCGTATCGGCTTTGTATTGGGTAATTATTTGTAGGAGGTTGTTCATTTTTATAGACGTTACAAGCTGATTTAAAGGAGCATAACGACGCAAAATGGCCTCAGCATATCCAGAGCAAGCGGCCCGTATGATATGCTGAAGGCTGTGAAACATTACATCTGGCGATGCATCTTTGCCATTTCCAGGTTTTCCTCGGCGGCTTTTTCATAGTCGTTAATCAGTCTTTCGCAATGCGCCTGAAAGTCCTGTGCTTGCCTGCCGTATTGATAGCTTTTTGCTTCGTACTGACGAAGCAGTTTCTTGTGTTCATCAGCTTTAGCCTGCATGTCTTTCGCGGCTTCTTCATAGTGTTGCGCCAGTGCCTCATGATCGGCTTTGGATGACGCACTTTGCACAGCTTGGCTCATATCCATTGGATGCGGGTTCATCTCGGCGCAAGCGGACACTAAACCAATGGTTAAAAGCAGGGTAATCAGTAATTTTTTTTTCATGGGTTTTCTCCAGAGTAATTTCAAAATTTAAAGTGACATCGTTTTCAGGCTGGTAAATTATTGTTAATTTTTATCTCCTATCGCTTGCCGATTGATGAATCAAAAAGGACATCAACCCAATTTGCGCAACCATAGTTTAAAGCACAAATGATGCCATTAATTATAGATCAATAAGTTGAGTGTTTTTTGAAGCCTGTTCGCACAATAAATGTGCGTAAAAAACTTGTGAATGCACCATTTAAGACTATCTGTGTTTTCATGAGTTAATTTATATAGTTAATAATGGTCGTTCTTTCAGGTTGTTAGCTTGTTATCTGTTTTGCCTCCTTGTATAGCTCGTGGGTTGAAGAATGAAATCCAGCTTTTCTTAGCAAATGCTGGGTTACTAAACCCAGCATGACTGTTATTTAAAACGAACGCCCCTTATCCCAAGGATGACCTTGACCGCCGGGATGTGACGAGTAGACATTTTTAATGACTTTAGTATGTGATGCACACGAAGAAACAGTGAGCAATAAAAGTGCGATTAATAGAACAACACGTTTTCGACCTCTAAATAATGTATTCATGTTTTCGTCCTCGTATAAAGTATTAGTGAACGACATCGACGACTCCCTGCTTACGCTTTTCTTGAAATTGCAACACCAGACTGTAGATCACCGGAAATACCAACAAACTCAATATCAGCACGGTCACCATCCCGCCCAGCGCCGGGGCGGCGATGCGCTGGGTGACATCGGCGCCGGCACCGGTGGCCCACATAATCGGGATTAAACCCACGATATTGGCCAGCGAGGTAATCGCTACCGGCCGCACCCGCAGGGCTGTGGCAGCCTCGGTGGCGGCCCTGATTTCGTCGCCGGTCAACGGCGCTTGTTTTTGCTCCCGCAGTTTATCGATTTCAATATCGATAAAACTCAGCACCATGACGCCGGTTTCGGCCGCAGTACCGGCGAGGGCGATAAGGCCTACATACACTGTAATCGACAGATTGAATCCCAGCCAGTACACAAACCAGATGCCGCCGATCAGGCTGAAAGGTATGGCCAGCATGACGATTGTGGGCTCGGTGATATTGCGAAATGCGCTATACAACAGGATAAATATCAGCAGCAAGGTGATCGGTACAACAAGGCGTAACCGTTCCGCCGCGCGCTCCATGTATTCGAACTGGCCTGACCAAGTGACCGTGTAACCTGCCGGTATCGTGACGCGTTCAGCTAATGTTTTCTTCGCCTGCTCGACGTAGCCGCCAATATCGGAAGTTTTGAGATCCACATAAATCCAGGCATTGGGCCGCGCATCTTCGGTTTTAATCACATCGGTGCCGCGTTTGAAGTCGATGTTCGCCACTGAAGTCAAGGGTATCTGGCTGCCGGTTGGCGTCGGGATTAATACCCGCCGCAGCGCTTCCAGGTTATCGCGCAAGTCGCGCGGATAGCGTAGGTTGACCGGGTAACGCTCCAGACCCTCAACGGTTTCGGTGATATTCATGCCGCCGATAGCGCTTTGAATGACATCCTGCACATCGCCGGTGGTCAGCCCGTAACGCGCGGCCGCTTCCCGGTTAATATCGAAATCCAGGAAATAGCCGCCGACCGCCCGGTCACCATAGGCCGACAGCGTTTCCGGCAAGGTTTTCATCGCCTCGGCAATTTGCAGCGCCAGGGACTGCAAGACATTCAGGTCGGGCCCGGACACCTTGATGCCCACCGGCGTTTTGATGCCGGTGGCCAACATGTCGATACGGTTTTTAATCGGCATGGTCCAGGCATTGGCAATGCCCGGAAAATGAAGCGCCTTGTCCATTTCATCCATCAGCTGCCGGGCGGTTTTGTCAGGATCAGGCCATTGATCCTGCGGCTTGAGCTGTATGGTGGTTTCCACCATCATTAACGGAGCCGCGTCGGTTGCAGTTTCAGCCCGGCCGATCTTGCCGAACACCTGCTGCACTTCGGGGAAGGTTTTCAGCATCTTGTCGGTCTGTTGCAATACTTCCTTGGCTTTGGTGATCGATATGCCGGGGAATGTGGTTGGCATGTATAAAAGATCGCCTTCATACAAAGGCGGCATGAACTCGCTGCCGATCCTGGACAACGGGTAGAGCGTCGATGCCATCAGCAGCCCGGCCAGTAGGATTGTCAGCACCCGCCAACGCATCGCCAGTTTCAAAACCGGGGCATGGATAAAATGCAAGAAACGGTTAATCGGGTTCTTTTGTTCGGGAATGATCTTGCCCCGGACAAAATACCCCATCAACACTGGAACCAGCGTGATGGTCAATATCGCTGCCGCCGCCATCGCATAGGTTTTAGTATAGGCCAATGGGCTGAACAAGCGGCCTTCCTGGGCTTCCATGCTGATGATCGGCAGGAATGAAACAGTGATCACCAGCAGCGAGGAAAACAGCCCTGTACCGACTTCACGAGACGCGTTGCCGATAGCTTGCCAGCGTTCTTCTGAAGTCAGTTTGGCTTGTTTCTTCTCCGCCGCTTCGGCAAGGTGTTTGTGGGCATTCTCAACCATCACCACAGCGCCGTCTACCATGTCGCCAATCGCCAGCGCGATACCGCCCAACGACATGATATTGGCGTTCATGCCTTGCCATTTCATCACGATGAAGGCCATCAAAATGCCCAACGGCAAGGTAAGCACAATCACCAGCGATGAGCGCAGATGCAGCAGGAATAAGGCGACCAAGCTGCAAACAATGATCAGTTCCTGACTCAGCGCGGAATTGAGCGTGTCCACCGCGCGTTCGATCAAACTGCCACGGTCATAAACGGGGACGATTTCAACGCCTTCCGGCAAACCTTTCTTTAATTCGTCCAGTTTTTTCCGCACGTCTTCAATGGTCGCCAACGCGTTTTCGCCAAAGCGCATAATCACCACGCCGCCGGCTACTTCGCCTTCGCCGTTCAACTCGGTCACGCCTCGGCGCAGTTCAGGGCCAATCTGGATATGGGCGACATCCTGCAAACGTATCGGCGTACCGTTGGCATCGACACCGACCGGGATGGTTTTAAGATCGGCGATGGATTTGATGTAACCCAAGCCCCTGACCATATATTCGGTTTCGCCCATTTCAAACAACCGGCCGCCGACATCGTTATTGGAACGCTTGATCGCGGCAATAACGGTGGATAAAGGGATTTGATAGGCTTGCAACACATTAGGATCGACTTCGACCTGATATTGTTTGACGTAACCGCCAACGGAAGCGACTTCGGACACGCCGGAAACGGTCTGTAGCGGATAGCGCAAATACCAGTCCTGGATCGAGCGCAACTGCGCCAGATCGTGTTTGCCGGTTTTATCCACCAACGCGTATTCGTAAATCCAGCCAACGCCGGTCGCATCAGGGCCTAAGGTCGGCGTGATGCCTTGCGGCAACCGGCCTTTAACGTAATTGAGATATTCCAATACGCGGGATCTCGCCCAATAGATGTCGGTGCCGTCTTCAAAAATGACATAGACGAACGACAGGCCGAAGAACGAATAGCCGCGCACCACTTTGGCATGAGGCACGGCCAGCATCGCGGTGGTTAACGGATAGGTGACCTGGTCTTCGACCACCTGCGGCGACTGGTCGGCATAATCGGTGAACACGATGACCTGCACATCGGACAAATCGGGTATCGCATCCAGCGGCATGTTTTTAAACGACCACAGTCCCGCCACCGCCAGGATAACCGCACCGAGCAGCACCATAAAACGGTCTTTCAAACACGTGTTGATGATGAAATCAGTCATGCCGGTGCGCTCCTTGTTCCTTGATCAAGCGGTTCGGCTCCGGCGGTTGCGGCGTAGAAGGCTCCGTCATTTTTGAAGTAGCCTCATGCAATTTCGATTCGGAATCGATCAGGAACTGCGCGGAGGTGACCACTTCTTCGCCTGCTTTGAGTCCGTCAAGCACGGCGATATCGCCATTGGATGCCAAGCCGGTAGTAATCAGACGAGGCTCAAACTTGCCGGAACCGCGCACAACAAAAACCTGGTTTTTCGCACCGGAACGGATGACCGCTTCGGAGGGAATCACCACCGCATCCACTTGTTTACCGGCATAGATGGTCACTTCGGCAAACAAGTCGGGCTTTAGCAACAACTCGGCATTATCAAAGGTCAGGCGCACTTTGATAGTCCGGGTTTTCGCTTCGGCATAAGGGTAAATGAACGCCAGATGCCCGTTGAAAACACGCCCTGGAATTCCGGCCAGTTGCATTTCAACCGGATCGCCGACTTTGACCCAGGGCAATTCGTATTCATAAATATCGGCATAAACCCAGACTTTGGACAGGTCGGCGATCATGTACAGCTCGGTTTCAGGTGTCACATACCCCCCCTCGCGAGCACCGATGTTGATCACGATACCGTCGGCTGGGGTATGGATATGCAGGCCTTTTTTAACTTTATGACTGTTAGCCAGGTCATGCAGTTGGTGTTCGGGTACATCCAGCAGTTTCAAGCGTTCCCGTGAACTGACAACCATCTCTTCCGCGCCTCGGCGGATGTCTTCAATCGGACTGTTTTGCAAAACTTTAAGACCGTTTAACGCCAGCACATATTCCTGTTGAGTGGCGACTAGTTGCGGTGAGTAAATGGTCAATAAGTCTTCATTTTTCTTGACCCATTGACCGGTTTTATCGACGCGCAGGGTTTCAATCCAGCCTTCGGTTTTGGGATGCAAGCGCACGATACGCTCTTCATCATAGGCCACGCGGCCAACGGCTCGAACGGTATGCGAAAGGATGCTCTTTTTGGCAATAGCGGTGCGCACCCCGATATTTTGCACGGTCACGGCATCGATTTTAACGGAACCTGCCGGTTCGTCGGTTTTAGCCTCGTCGGCATAAACCGGCACATAATCCATACCCATCGTATCTTTTGTCGGAACCGGCGACGTGACAGAAGGGTTCATTGCATTCCGGTAAAACAGGATTTTGCGTTGCTGAGGAGGATTATCGTCGTCATAAACCGGGATATAGTCCATGCCCATGTTATCCTTTGCCGGTACCGGGGAGGTGACCGACGGGTTCATCGGATTGCGATAAAACAAAGGTTGTCCGCTGCTGTTGGATGAACTGACCGGTTGCTCGTGACGTTGATGCCGGTTAGCCAACCAATACCCGCCGCCGGCACCCAATGCCAACATCAGCGCCGCTGTGATGACTGCTTGCTTATTCATAAATTTCCTCCTCACCGACAGCTGCATTTAATTGTGCCAGCGATTGACTGGCTTCGGTAAAGGCTTTCCAATACTGGGTTTCGTATTCGAACAAGGTAAGCTGACTACGTACCAGATTCAGGAAATCGACCTTGTTGACCTGATAACCGGCCAGCATAGAGGCGACGGTTTGTCTTGCCTGCGGCACAATGCCGCTTTCAAACAACGCCACCTGGTCTTTGGCTCGCTTGTAATCGTTGTAAGCTTGCGAAATTTGCGAGCGAACCTTATTCCACTGATCCTGTAAGGCGTATTTTTCCTGCATCAGTTCGCTGGTACGCTGGTCTACCGCCTTGGCCTGTTTTTGGGCGGCGAAGATCGGTACATTCATGCTCAGGTTCAAACTTAACAGATCGGCCCGCCGGTCACCGGCAGGCGTGTTGGCTCTAGCGCCGTAAGATGCGCCCAGATTGAAATCAGGCAGATAGTCTTTTTTTGCCAAGTCTAAACGCGATTGCGCGGCGTTAATCCCTTGCCGATTACTCTCCAGTACGGCTCTGGATGTTTCCGCCTGTCGATAGAGCAGGTTTTCCTGCTTAATGGTCGGCAATTGCGAGTCAATCTTGTCCGGTAAACGGATTTCTTCGTTGGCCGGTTTATCCAGCAATGCGTTTAGGCTGGCAGCGGCATTGCGCCGCGATGCCTTCAGCATCAATTGTTGATCGAGCAATTTGGACAATTCCAGCTGAGCCAGCAGTACGTCCTGCTGCAAACCTTCGCCGACTTCGTATTTGGTTCTGGCAATCTCAACAAACTGCCGTAACAGCGCATGATTGCTGTCAACGATCTGTATTGCCCGATCCAGGTAAAAGATCAGCCACCAAGTGGTTTTAACTTCGCTCAGTAAGCGCCAGCGTACTTCGGTAACGTTGTGCGTTGCGGCTTCCGCTTCAAAAGCCGCCGCTTGTTCGCGCAATGCCAGCTTGCCCGGAAAAGGAAAGGCTTGCGAAATGCCCGCTCCCAGTTGCGTCATGTCCTCCTGCAGGGTGCTAAAGGTATTAACCGGCAGGCTCATTGCGTTGAAACTGATTTCAGGGTCCGGCAAAGTCCCCATTTGCGACGGTACAGCCGCCATCGCTTGAGCCCTGGCCTGCATTTGCGCCAGATCGGGATTATCCTGAACGGCCTGTTCGGTTGCCGCTTTTAATGTTAATACTTGCTCGATGGCCGGCTGTTCAGCTGCAAATACACAGGCTGAAAACAACAGCGTAATCAAGCTAAAGTACTTGAAAATAATGTGTGGAGACATGCGTCCTCCTATACTCGTTATAAAGTCCGTGAAACGGATAGGTTATGTTGAGTCGGCGCAAGATATTCACCCGAGGGCGCTTGATCCCTGGGTTATTAAAGGCAAAAAAGGCTGCCTATCCTACGACTGCTGGAGGCTATTAATAGGGGGTCTTATTTCTGGGGAAGATGACAGAGAATGGAAAGCGGACTTTTCCCAATGTTCGTAGCGGTACGAACTATAGGCTTGAGTCAATAAAAAAACGGTGGCGATGCCTCCATCACCACAAATATGAAAGGTACAACTCGCGCTGGCATGGCAGGTTATTTTAAATTTATCCTGATGCAGACAGTGATCGGAATTGTGTGGCGCAGCATCGGCCGAATCAGTTACAGCGATAGCTTGTTCGAAAGAGGGTTCGAAAGACGATTCAGCAGATAATGAATTCACCATACCAGAATAATAGCCAAGCGCCGACCAAACCGGCGTAATGACCATTATGAGTATTAACAATAATAAAAATCGCTGTTTAATCATTATCTGACTGTGTCGTGTTTAGTTCGCAGTCTACTGGTATTCATTGTAATTATCAACGGGATAAAATGAACTGCTCCCAGGCACGCTTACATGAATGTCTCCTATGAGCACACAGATGAACTCCATGTCGCAAAATTACTTGCCGTAAATGGGCGGTCGTGATGTCTCTAAACGGCCCAGACTCAGACTGTGTCAAAACGTTGAAAAAAATACCAGTGCTGTTTCAATCCGGCTGCTTTTTAAATTGTGCAGGAAATAGTTTCTGACTGCTCAGCAAAACGAGCTAAATTCGGAGTTTCTACTTTCAACCACTTTTTGCCAGTCATACCCCATGATAAGGGCTTCGTGCTCTTATTGCCCGTAGTTATGATTAAGTGGAGAGGAAAGCCCGGCCCGTAGGGTTCGCCCAGAAAAAAAACAATTCAGTTACGACTTAAACCTACCGTCAAAAACCTTTAACGCTCAGGCCCTGTAGACTTGCTCGGTTTTGGCCGATGTTGTGGAGATACTTTCTGTTCCTTATCCCGCCCTGGTTCCGGTTTCTTTGCGATATCCAAAGCCGGTGCAGATAAACCAGAAGCCGTCGCCTTTTTCCGCTCAGCCTCAATGAAAGCCTTACCACGGGCCTGAAGATCGTCACGCTCGGCACGTCGCCGCTGCAACTCGGCATTCATGTCCGGATTGCTAAATTCAACTCGCAAACCCGTCTTAAAAGCAGCCTCAATCAGCTGGTTTTGAAATTCCTTACTACCGCCGACCTTCAAAGTCGGGCCGAATTTTTGCACGGCCAAGCGTAAACCAGCCTCGACCGCTAAACTATCTTTGGCTGCGGCCACCGTTACGCGCTTGCCTGAATCAATGACCAGGGCGCGGCTTTTTGTTGCATCGGCATAATAAGTAACATTACCGCCTCGGTCGATTGAATAGGCCAAATCAGACGCTATAGGTGCCGATTTGGAGCGTTCGCCGCGCGTAGCGCTGCTTTCAATATTATTCGCTCCTTCAGTCGTTCCAGCCGTGCCACGCTGACGGCGCAACTCGGCTAAGGCCGCTTCGTCACCGTTGTTCGCCCTTTCAGCCAGAAACGCCCGGTACCGCTCCTGGTAGCTTTGCCGTTCCTTCAATTGTTTCCGCTCGATGGCTATTATTTCGCGCAAAGCCATATCTTCAGTAACGCGCTTCATGCTGGCGATCGACAGCGCCGCCTTGCGTTCAACAGGTGATTTTCGCTTATCGCTTTTGATGGCTCGGCGTTGCACCTGGTAAGCGTTCCGGATCTGCACGCGACGTTCACGCTCTCCCTGGCGCTGCGCCTCCCACTCTTTGGCTTTCAGTTTAGCCTGGTCTGGCTGTGCCTTTCTGAAAGCTTCCCAAAGTTCACGCCGTGGCGCTGATCTAGCCTCGATAACCTCGCGGCCTACCTGATCGGCATACACCTTCCGCAAAATCGGCGCTGCTTCACTAAACGATAAGCGCACTTCTTGAGTAAGAAAATCGGATACATTCAAATTCCTGGTACCCGCCTTGATCCGGTCGCCTCCATCCTGGCCTTTTGAAATATGGTATCTTTCAGGAATAACACCGTGCGTTTTGCTCAAGTGGGCCAGCAAACGGCCAGCGTCCAATTCTCGCTTGATCTGCGCGAACTCGCTCAAAGTCGCTGCCTTGGCCTCAGTCGCTCGTTCTCGCTGTTCAGCGGCCAGCTGGCCGGTCACATTGTCGGCGCTCCTAATGTCGCGCGGTTTCGGTTCCGCCTGACTTACTTCATGCTCCGAAAGTTCTACTCTTGCCCCAAGAACATCCCGTCGCAAGCCGTTATCTGGTTTGTCTCCTTGTTGCTCCATGTGATTAGGAACATCACCCGGCAATAACACTTCACCTCGTCCGGCGATGCGAACCACACCGAGTTCGGACAAGCTTCGCAAGCGGTTTTTATTTTGAGGCGGCGGCTTTCGTCCAACCCTTCCAATGTTGGGCTTGCCGGGAAGCCCTCCCCCTGGGATGAGTTCGACGAATCGAGATCCAGAGTTGTCTCTGGTAGCGGCGTGTCCAGCGCCGCCATAGCGGCCTCCAGCTCGTCCTCTAATTGTTGTGGGTTCTCGCTCATTCGTGTTCTCCTTCCGATGCCTAGAATAAAAAGCGGTCGCGCGGTCGGCTAAAATCGCCTTCTTATCGTCGCGCTCTGCGCCACGATAATGAGTGTATAGCTTGCGGTTTCCGCTGTTGATGTATTTCAGTTCTGGTGCACGTACCTCGTGCCATTCCTTCAGCCGGGCGGTAAGCTCCGGCGCTGTCGCTCGCGGTCCTTGCTGGCTGTCGTATTGTTTCCGGACTTCGTCGGCTAGAAATAGCCTTTTATCAGCCTCCGGCTTCTCGATGAATTCGCGGCTGAAGACGTAATCCTTAAGGTTGATGCCCTTCGCCTGATTTGCCAGTTTGACGTTTTGATATTCGTTATCCTTCCCAGAGTTGCGGGTGCGTGTTGCCCCATGCTCGGCCAGCAAGTCTTTAAAGGTGTTGTAGTCGCTGATTTGTCGATCAAGCACGTCCGACAAAACCCGCTCCTTGAATGTCTTAGCATTGCCCTGGAACAAGTCGCCTTTGTACCGGCTGATAATTTCGCTTTCATCAGTGAACTTAATACGCCGGTTATCTTTCGGGCTGGCTAGGCCATATTTTGCGTTGGCGTGTTCCTGGAACGCTTCAAGAAATTTTGTTTGTTGATCTACTTTTCCGAACGGGTTTAGGTTCTGGCCAGTTAATAGATTCTTCTCCGGAATCACTATATGGATATGGGGCTTCCGCTCTACTAACTCGCCGGTTTTCCGGTTGGTGTAGCTTTTTATCTTTGGTAAGTGGGCTTCAGCATAAAAGTTGAATTCATCAGCATCATAGGCACTCATTGAGAATGCTCTGAAATCATCGGTGATGTCTTTAAGGGTTCCGTTGGTTAGAAAATCTTCTTTGAACGCCAAGGTGATATGCAAATAGCGCTCCCCCTCCTTTTCCATGCCTTTGATGATGGTATCGGTTAGATCCAGATCCCCGTCCAGGATAACGCGCTCGTCCAGTTCGTCGCGGGACATTTCCCGGTCGTGTTTTTGACCGCTAACCAGGTATTCGGCAATTCCATCGTTGCCACCTGTGATTCTAATCAGCATCTTTTATGCTGGCTTTCATCAACTGGGCGATGATTTGAAGCACGGCCAGGATGCCGGTATAGGTTGCCTCGGAGACATTACCGGCCAAATGGGCGGCATTGGCTCTATGCGCCAGCTGATTCATGTTGTTACTGGCTTTATTGAATAGGTAAATAATCCGGTCTTTATCGACGCTGGATTTAGGGCGGGCGATAACTTGGGTTTTATTACCCAAGACGCAATCACGGAAAAAATCAGAGGACTTCATACCGGACGCTTCAACTTTTTCCAGGTAGGCGGCATGATCGGCGGCAGTCAATCTGAAGCTAACGGGATGGGTTAACTTATCCTTGGCAACTGCCTTTTTTTTGCTGGTCATAATCTGGCCTCCTGGATTGTTGCCTGCAACTGTTTTTATCTGCGCGTAGCGCTGGCTTTTTTGCTGTTGGGTTTCAAAGGGGCACCCTTTGGCACGTGGATATTTTACGAGCTGCGTAGCAGGTTGTAAACATATCCGACGTGCCTAATTATAACGCCAGAATAAAATTAAGGTTGGCTTTAGTTGCAATTACGCGTGTATAAAGTTGTATACTTAGTTGCATTAAGTTGTTTAAGGATTTATTTAGTTGCAAAGCCTTTTAAAATGCTGTATTATTTGTTGCGTTTAGTTGTATTTGGTTGTTACCTCATCTAAAAGAAGGTAGGATGATCGTTTTAAAATAAAGGTCACAATAATGGATATAGATGAATTTGAGAGAACAACTCAGCCAAAGGCAAAACGTTCGAAGCTGGAACCTTTTCACGCGCAGATTTTTGAACTGAAGAGAAAAGGGTACGCAAACTGGCAGATCCGCGATTGGTTAGCCGCCAATAACGTGAAAGTCTCACAGGAAGCTGTACGGAAGTTCATAAAGAGCCGCGAAGACACAACCCCGCCAACGGTTCCAACGTCAGAAAAGGCGAGTACAAACGTGGGCTCATCCGAATCTAAAGTGAATGAGCCAGAGGCGGACTTATCCGGCTTAACAGATAAACAGCGACGGGAACTTGTCGCCGATAAATACACAAGCCAGTCACCAAAAAACTCGCTTGCACAACGACTTTTGAATAAAGGTAAGGAGAACCAGGACAACTAAAACACTCGGCTTTACTACCAACCCACTTTTGAACGAAATTAAGGATTAGAAATGAAAATAGCCGTTATAAACTTCTCTGGAAATGTTGGAAAAAGTACCGTCGCAAGACACTTTTTAGCGCCACGTCTAAAGGATGCCCAAATAATTGCGGTTGAAAGCATCAACTCGGACGGTACGCAAGATGAATCTATGCGTGGCAAACAATTTGGTGAACTGCTTGAAGCCCTGGCTCTAATGGATGATGCCGTTGTCGATATTGGCGCTTCCAACGTCGAAGACTTTGTTAACCTGATGAAGCAATACCGTGGAAGCCACGAAGATTTTGATTTTTATGTGGTACCTACTGTTTCAAAAACCAAACAGCAACGCGATACCATATCGACATTAGAGGCGCTTGCTAATATTGGAATTCCGCCCAAGAAAGTACGCCTGGTCTTTAATATGGTCGAACTGGACGAAACGCCTGAACGCGCTTTCTCTAGTCTTTTCGAGTATCACGCCAACGAAAAGAACTTCATACTAAAACCTGATGCCGTTATTCATGTGAATGATATTTTTGGCAAGATCAAAGGCTCTGAACAAAGTATTGGCGCTATTCTCAACGACCCAACTGATTTGAAAGCACAGCTTTCAGCGACAACAGATCAAGCCGAAAAGCTGCGAATTGCTCAACTGATCGCTATCAAACGGCTGGCGGCCGGTGTAACAGAAGAACTAGATAGCGTTTTCAAAACGCTATTCAAATAGGAGGGCAAGATGGTCGAATTCTCACACAGAGAAAGAGACGCGTTGCTGGCGGAAATACTTGGCGATGTGGGCTCACTGCTTAAATCTGTCGATTTGTTGAAAGACATTTTACCGCGTCAAACCGAAGAAACGGCACAACGTTTGACCGAGATTATTGGACTGATTGATAAAGCCGGCGACGCCTACATAACGAAAAAAGACGCTTCTCTCACTGCTCACCGAATACAACTGGACAATGACCTCATAGAAGCAAACCTGGAATTTAAGCAAAATCTAGTAGAACTTATTTCGGGGTATGAAGCTGTCATTAAAACCAAATGCACAGAGCCAGTGCTAAAAATGCTGAACTCAGTACAACGAAGCCAACACAGCTTATTGAAAAAGGCTACTTTAATAGCGCTTACATCATTATTCAGCGGTGCTATCGGTGGTGGTTCAATGTATTTTGCCGCAACTCACTGGACTACGCCAAAAAAAGAAAGGGATGAGCTAGCTCAGGAAGTCGAGCAACTTCAGCAGACTTTAGCCAAGGCCAAGACTTGGGGGGTAACGTTCGTTGAGGACAAAAATGGGAGGTTCGTAGTTCTACCGCGAGGCACGAAAACCGAAAATCCCTGGGAAATCAAAGATAGCAAACAAAAAGCCATAAAACTTGAATAGTAAAGTAAATGCGTTAAAAAATCCTACGTTAAATATTAACAACTGAACGTAAGAATTAGATTACGATCAGCCTAAAAAGGCGATGCGATGGACAAAAAGGAACAATTAGCTGTAACGGATCGCGTTTGAAACCGGTCGGGCTCACTTTAATTGCAAATGAAAATAGTCCGCCATATACCATATTGGTATACCCAAGTGATGCGGTTTTGTTTCACAGGAATGTGGGGTAAAACAAGCAGTCGTGTCACCAGCCGCCATTTCCATTACGGTAAGTCAAGCCGGGTGTTCATATCAAGGTCAAATCGCCCATAGGGGTTGATATGCTCCCAAATCAAGGGAGTTAACGCGGCGTAGTCTCGTGTTGTCATCTTGCCCTGCCAGTGTGGCTGCGCTAACACCTTTTGGATCATTAACGTGTTGATGTAAACCATGCAGTTTTGAATGAGATGTAAGGCTAACATGCTAATCTCGTGGTCTTCCCTGCGATTGCTCGACATTTCACCGCGACGAGCAAAAAACACAAAATCAGTTGCACCATTCCATTGTTCAACCACATTCAGGCCTTCATGGATTTCCCGGCGTAAAGATTCGTCATGCAAATAGCGGCAAAGAAATATAGTCTTAATCGCCTTACCAAGTTCTGCAAATGCTTTGTAAGTCGGATGCTGAACGTTCTTTCGAGTAAAACGCCTTAAGATGGCTTCGGTTTCCGCTGTTCGAAGGCGTAGAGCCGTCGTGTATTTAACCATTTGATCGTATTGCTGCCGCACGCAATCCCATTCAATAGGTTTCGTTAAAATTTCTTGCAGATTTGAATAGGCATCGGCCATGCCGACATCTGGCCGACTTAGTTTTTGTGAGTGAATGGCTTTCAGTCTGGGTAATAACTGGAACCCCAATAATCGGCAGAAGGCAAACGCAACCGTGCTTTGGCCATGAGAATCGACATATTGACGGTCAACTTCCATCTCGGTGCAATGACGGATAACGCCTTCGATCATTGATGCCACTTCCGAAGAGGACGGCGATTTAAGTTGCGAATGGATGCACAGTGAATTGCGTTCGACATGCCAGTAAATCATGATGCCGCGTCCACCATAGCGAACATGCCATTGTGTAGTCAGGTTTTGATCCCATGCGCCGAAATGCTTGGAATCGGATGCACAGGCGGTGGTGCCGCTACCCCATACAGCCGGATTACGCGCATGTAACGTACCATCGGCGACAATGGCAATTGCGCGCCGCATAGCGTCAACGCCAATGTAACGGCGACGTACATAAGCCAAGTCTCTTGCCGTTGTACCGGAATCGAGTCCGGCCATGCGTTGTAGACCCGCATTGGTGCCAAGACCGTGCAAACATAATAATAAGCGTGGTTGCAACACCGAGCGATCCATCGTTTCATAAGAGGTTGGCGTTTTCAATACATCTGTAAAACCCAGCCGCAGATCGGTTTCCTTAACCACATCAAGCAAACTTGTCATAGGCCACAAGGCATTCAGTTCAGCTTTGAGCGTTGCCAGATTTGGCGGTTCGGGCTGCGCGTCCAGCGGGGTTAATATTATCCAGCCGTTGTTCTTGCTGCTTAATCGGACGAAGGGGTTATTTTTCAGGCCAGTGTCGAAGGCGTTTAATGCTTCGCGCATTTCGGCCTGCAAGTTGGCGATGAACTGCTCCGCGTCGAGCGGCAGATTTAACGCCTGATAGTAGTTTTCACGGTTCGCATTAAAATCTGTGGGTAGGTCTTCATCGGGGTTGCGGTAACGGTTTGCGCCGACTACCCAAATTTCCTTACAGCGCAGTCGTTCGCGTAACGCTTCCAGCGCCGCAATTTCATAAGTGATGCGATTAATGCGATCCCGTCCGGCTGCGTCCTTATCCATCACGGCTTCACGCCATAATCCGCGCACAACGCCATCGAGCGGCACATTTTCATCCACCGGAAAGGTATGAGCTTTGGTGTCCGCAAAACGTTTTACCAATTCAAGCGCGTCCATTACCGGACGGTGAAGGTCATTGTTACACCGAAATTCAAGTGCGGCCAGCAAAGTAGGCACCATGCGGCGATAGTGTCCCTTGTACGAATTTCGGATCACGGTTCGCAGTGTGATTCGGTAAGTTGGTCCGGTTGCTTTCCACTCTTTTACCAAATCACGCAACGTCTGTTCTCCGACCACGGGAAATACTACGTCACGTACTACTCCATCTGGCTGGGCCAGCGTGGCGTCAGCCAGTTCAAACAACAGGTTTTGTTTGCCGGAAACACGCTTAAGGTCTTCCAATAATTCCCGGTCGACTTTGCGCTCAGCGCGTGCGCCGATCTGGTGGATGGTCTCGATCAGCAAGTCCACAAGATCATCAATCAAACTGCGGGCACGCAAGTAAACGAACGCGGCCAACCAAGTAATGCGTACGGCATCGGGATGCCTACGCAGGTCGCGGGGTACTTCGACAGAAACACGCTTGCGGCAACGCTCCAAATCAAGCGGTGAAACCTTATCAAATAAATCGGTTGGCAATCCGATTTTCCTGATGAGCGCTAATTTCGCTAGTTCATCCTGCATACTGGCAAGGCTGGGGCGGCCAGGATTGCTACGCAGCGTCAATAAGAGGGCTGACGCGCTGCCGGTAATGTCATCTTGCTCACTGTTCTCGCTACCGAATTTCTCAGACCGTAACAAGGCATCCAAACTCTCGCGGTGTTCGGGCGAAAGACGTTCATAGACAGAATTGTGGAACAGGTCTTCATGCGCATGCAGCGCACTACGTGCAATACGATCCATTCGATCAGGTGTAGGCGGTTCAATCGAGAGTTCTTTGCAACGTGCTTCCAATCGTGCGACCATCGAGTCGATATCGCCGCCGACTTCACCGGCAACATGATCACGCAGCCAAGCTGTCAGCATTTCCGCATCGGCAACCGTGACTTCCCGGAAACCGAAACGGACTCGAATTTCAGCGCGTAGCCGCTCGGCAGTGCGGCCAGTAGGAATGGCTTCGCCATCTATTGGAATCGGCACTTCCAGTTGCTGACTGAGTAAGGCTACGCCTTGGGTTTCGATTTCGGATTCATCGCGCGGGAACCTGCCGCGTTCGCGGAAGAACGTTAGCAGAATTGCAAACCCTAACCGGTTTGCTCGATTCTTGGCCATGACCAACGAGCGTTCGGCGGGTGTTAGTACCCACTGATCCTTATCGCCACTATTGTCCATCGCACCGTTATGGATTTGGATTTGAAGAAGGCCAGCCGATGCGAGCCAACGTTTCGATCAGTGTGGTTCGCTTGACACCAAAGTTACGGCAGACTGCCGCTTTAGACATACCGCTATTCAATGCGGCGATAATCGCTTCTAATTTTTCACCCATAATGGCGGGTGGGCGTCCGCCAATTCGTCCGCGTTTTCTGGCAGCGGTAAGGCCCGCTAAAACACGTTCTTTAATCAAAGCACGTTCATATTGGGCGAGAGCGCCAAAGACATGGAACAACAGTTCGCCTGATGGCGTAGTGGTATCCATGCCCTCAGTGAGTGAACGGAATGCAACCTGTTTTTCTTTAAGCGTGTTGATAATTGAAAGCAGGTGGGACAAAGAGCGGCCCAGCCTATCCAATTTCCACACGACCAGCACATCCCCAGGACGGACGAAGTCCAATGCATTGGTCAGTCCGGAACGATCATCCTTGGCCCCTGATGCTCGATCTTCAAAAAGATGCCGAATATCGACGCCGGCGGCCAGCAACGCATCACGTTGCAAATCCGTGCTTTGCCGGTCCGATTCCGATGAAACACGCATATAGCCCACTAACATAGACGGAAAACCATAAATTTGATGTTTCCGTATAATATCATTTTACGACAGTGTTTTACGTATACTTTCAAAGTTGTTAAAGCGGCATTTTGGTCATAGGTCGCATACATGTCGTAAAACAGATGTTTTGCGATATCTCAACCGCAGCTTGCGACAACCTTTGGATGTTGACCGATGTATCAACGATCACGAGATGGTCGGCCATGATCAAGTCTCAATTTTCCTGAATAGCCGCTTACAGGAATACCTGTGACCTGGCAGTTCGGTCTTTCCCTATAGTATTAATCAACTGACCGCTTCGCAGTCCATTCCGACGGTCATGCCAGATAAAAAATTAATGTCCCGTTCCGCGAACCATGTCGGCCATATCCCGATTAGCCGTAATCGCTTGTTGATAAAGATCGATCACCTCTTGGCTGTGTGCTTTCAGATCGTTGGCATGTCTGCCGTACAAATAGCGTTTGGTCTCGAATTGGTTTAGGAATTTTTGATGCTCCCCAATCCTGGCCTGCAATTCGTTGGCTTCTTCCTCAATGTGCTTAGCCAATGCCCATGCTGTACGTCCAGATCAACATCCTTGGCATGGGGCTCCATGAAACTACAGGCCGACAATAACCATTGATCCAAAATCAGGGGAATCAGTGGTTTAAATGTCATGGGAATCTCCAAAATAGTTTAGTTGTATGGTTCAGGTTATTAAATCGCTGTATTTTTAGGCTTAAGCAGCCGCAAGCCATTGGCGACGACTAATAGTGACGCACCCGTGTCGGCGGCGATGGCTTCCCACAAGGTCGCCACACCGGCAAAGGCGAGCACGGCAAATGCCGCCTTGATCGTCAGCGCAAAGATTATATTCTGTCTAATGATCGATAACGTTCGCTTGGAATGTCTGATCAGCCAAGGCAACTTGGACAGATCATCGCCCATTAGAGCGATATCGGCTATTTCGATGGCCGCATCCGAGCCTAATACCCCCATGGCAATTCCCAGGTTGGCCCGGCCTAGCGCTGGTGCGTCGTTGACACCATCACCTATCATCGCTACCTGTCCGTATTGCTCGACCATTTGACTGACAATCTCCACTTTATCGGCAGGCAATAATTCGGCGTGTATCTCATCAATGCCGATTTGTGCTGCAATATTATTTGCCGTCACCTGGTTATCACCGGTTAACATGACCAGATGTTTGATACCTGTCTGTCTCAACGATTGTAAAATCGATTTGATTTCAGCGCGAGGTTGGTCGGCGACGGCAATCAAGCCGCAAATGTGCCGCTCGCTGCCAATGGCAATCACGGTTTGCCCGGACTGTTCAAGGGCAATCGCTTTTGCGCTGATTTCCGGAATCTCCTGGCTACGTTCCAATAGATAACGACGCGAGCCCAGCCAGTAATCGGTGCCATTAAATAGCCCGGTTATCCCTTTACCGGGCAGAACCGTCACGTTGTCCGCGCTGGCGACACTGACGCCCTGGTTTTCCGTGTATTGCAGAATAGCTTTCGCCAGCGGATGATTGCTGCGTGCTTCCAATGCGGCCGCACGGCTTAACAGTTCCGCTTCGCTATGACCATTGAACGGGTAAACACCGGTGACTATCGGCTCACCGCGGGTCAGCGTACCGGTTTTATCAAAGGCGATTGCATTAAGATGGGCCGGCGTTTCGATATAAATGCCGCCTTTAATCAGAATACCTTGCCGGGCCGCACTCGCTAATGCGGCAACAATACTGACCGGCGTCGAAATGACCAATGCACAAGGGCAAGCAATCACCAATAACACTAAGGCGCGGTATAACCATTCACTCCAGTCGCCTGCTAAAAACAACGGCGGAATGACCCAAACGGCCAGCGCCAAGGTCATCACGACCGGCGTATAAACGCGCGCAAATTTCTCCACCCATTGCTCGGCTTCCGCCCGCTTGCCATGCGCTTCCCCAACCAGACGCGTGATTTGTGCCAGCGTGGTATCCGTGGCGAGTTTGGTGGAGCGGATTTCCAGGGTTCCTTCGCTATTGATACAACCGGCAAACACTTCATCGCCCACTTGCTTGGCGACCGGGATGCTTTCACCGGTAATCGGGGCCTGATTGACCGAACTGAAACCCGCGATCACCTCACCATCCAACGGGATTTTATCGCCCGGAGCGAGCATGAAACGGGTGCCGATACTGACTTCTGCGGCGGGGACCATGCGTTCCTGTCCACTTTCATCCTTGACCCTGACCGTCGATGGCGCTAAATCCAATAAAGCCTCTACCGCATGACGGGCGCGGCCAATGCTCCAGCTTTCAATCGCCAGGGACAGCGCAAAGAGAAAACTGACCGTTGCTGCTTCAAACCATTCGTTAATGAACATGGCGCCGATGACGGCAACCGTCATCAATAAATTCATATCGGCACGCAAGCGTTTCAGCGCATAAAACGCTTTTACAACCACATGTCGACCGCCGAAGATCACCGCCAAGCCAAAGGCGATTTTCTCAGGCAAAGGAATAGCTTGCTGAGTATGCGCGTTAAACAAGCTAGTGAGATACTCGGCAATAACCTCCCAGTTTAGAGACCAGTTTTCTGGGTGGCTGAGAAAAGTTTGCGCATCGCCAAATCCACCGGCGATAGCGATATGAATCACCATGCCGGCAATGATCAGCAAACCACTGAGCGTGGTATAAACGGTTTTCGAACGGTGAAGTCGCGTTGCATCATCTTGTTGTTTTTGACCCGCTTGCCAACGCCTTGCCTTCATACCCGTTTTGGCAACCGCTTTGATAATGGTTTTTTCAGCCACAGGCCCGGCATCGGGCAAAAGCGTCATGCGCCCATTTAAAACATCGAACGCCAGCTTGTCGCCGCCGCCCACTAGCGGGCCTATCGCGCTTTTTAAAGTGGCGACTTCCTCAGCACAGTCCAGGCCTTCGATCTTGAAGGTCATTCCGCTTGCCGGTATTGATAGATTTGGCTGATTGTTAGCCGGTTTATCTCCCGCACAACTACAGCTTTTTTCTGATTGATTGCATGAACTCATCTATTTCGCTCCTCATTAAACCCAATGGGTGTTTTTTCCGGTGTCAATGTACCTGCTTGCTCATCGTTGCGGTGCGCGAGCCAGTATAGAATCGGTAATACCAACAATGTCAGCATCGTTGACGACAGAATGCCGCCGATCACCACGGTGGCCAGTGGCCGCTGTACTTCTGCGCCGGTACCGGTGGCGATCGCCATCGGTACGAAACCGAACGAGGCCACCAATGCGGTCATCAGCACCGGTCGCAGTCGCGTCAAAGCACCCTCTACAATCGCCTTATCCAGCGACATGCCTTCGTCACGGAGGCTGCGGATAAAGGCAATCATCACCAGACCGTTCAGTACCGCTACACCCGACAAAGCGATGAATCCCACTGCCGCTGAAATCGACATCGGAATATCGCGCAACCAAAGTGCGACCAAGCCACCGGTCAGTGCGAATGGGATGCCGCTAAAGACAAGCAAACCGTCCTTGATGTTGCCAAACATCATGAACAGTAAGGTAAAAACCAGCAGCAACGCCACCGGCACTACGATTTCCAAACGCTGCGTGGCGGATTGCAATTGCTCGAACTGTCCGCCCCAGGTGGTCCAGTATCCCGCCGGAATCTTGACTTGCTGTTGCAGCCGTTGTTCGGCCTCGGCAACGAACGAACCGATATCGCGGCCGCGCACGTTGGAAGTTACCACGATCCGCCGTTTGCCGTTCTCTCGGCTGATTTGGTTGGGCCCCGGGGCTAATTCAAGGCTTGCGACTTCAGCGAGCGGAATATAAGTGGTTCTTCCGTCGCCGCTTTGTCCGCGCGGCAATGAAATCGGTAAACGTTTGATCGCTTCCGGATCGCTGCGCAGGTTATCCGGCAAACGAACGATAATGTCGAAACGCCGGTCGCCCTCGAACAATGTTCCGGCCTCTGTTCCGCCGATTGCGGTGGCCACCGCATCCTGCACGTCGCCTACGTTCAAACCGTAACGCGAGGTTTTGTCCCGGTCAATGTTGACCGTTAGCATCGGCAGCCCCGTGGTTTGCTCGACTTTAACCTCCGATGCGCCCTGAATAGTTTTCATGACCGCTGCGATTTCAGCCGCCGTGTCGTTTAGCACAGCCATGTCATCGCCAAACACTTTAACGGCCACATCGCTACGCACCCCGGAAATCAGTTCGTTAAAACGTAACTGGATGGGTTGTGAAAACTCGTACAGATTGCCCGGCAGTTTGTTGGCCGCTGTTTGGATTGCGGCCAGTAGGTCATCGCGCGACTTATCCGGTTCCGGCCATTGCTCGCGCGGCTTGAGCATGATGTAACCGTCCGAGATATTGGGCGGCATCGGGTCCGAGGCGATTTCAGCGGTGCCGGTTCGCGCAAATACCCGCTCGATTTCCGGAAACTGCTGTTTCAGCGTCGCTTCAATCCGCTGCTGCATGGCGACCGATTGCGACAAACTGGTGCCGGGGATGCGTAGCGCCTGAATAGCGAAATCGCCTTCATTCAAGCTCGGCACGAACTCGCTGCCCATGCGCGTAGCCAAGAGGCCCGACAGGATCACCGTGACAACAGCAAAGGTTAATACCACCGGCTTGTTACCCATGACGCTATCCAGCACCGGCGCATAGACACGCTTGGCCGTCCGCATCAGCACATTTTCTTTTTCGGCCACTTTGTCACCAATGAAGAGAGCCACGGCCGCCGGAACAAACGTGACCGACAGAATCATGGCGCCTACCAAGGCGGCCACGACAGTGAACGCCATCGGATGGAACATTTTGCCTTCCACGCCGGTCAGTGCGAAGATCGGCAAATACACCACCATGATGATGAGCTGGCCGAACAACAACGCCCGCCGCGCTTCTTTCGAGGCTGTAAATACTTCCTGAAAGCGCTCGCTACGGGTCAATGGGCGCCCTTGCTGCGCCTGAGCGTGAGCGAGCCGCCGCACGCAGTTCTCGACAATGACCACGGCGCCGTCGATGATGATGCCAAAGTCGAGTGCGCCCAGGCTCATCAAGTTGGCGCTCACCTGGTAAGTCACCATGCCGGTAAAGGTAAACAGCATCGCCAGCGGTATCACCATCGCGGTAATGACGGCGGCGCGAATATTGCCGAGGAACAGGAATAGAATCACGATGACCAGGATTGCCCCTTCGGTTAAGTTCTTCTTGACCGTGTTGATAGCTTTGTCGACCAGCACCGTCCGGTCGTAAACGGTGATCGCCCGTACGCCTTCAGGCAGGGTGCGGTTAATCTCCGCCATCTTTTTGTCGACCGCCTGCGAGACGCTGCGGCTGTTCTGGCCGATCAGCATGAAGACGGTGCCCAATACCACCTCGCGGCCGTTTTCGGTGGCGGCGCCGGTGCGCAGCTCGCGGCCGATCTCGACTTCGCCGACATCGCGGATGCGGATCGGCACGCCTTGGACATTGCCGAGAATGACATTTCGAATATCTTCTATCGAGTGAACCTGGCCCGGCGCTCGAATCAGGTATTGCTCGCCGCGCTTCTCGATATAGCCCGCCCCGACGTTGTTGTTATTGCGATCCAGCGCGGTGACAATGTCCTGTAAAGTTAAACCGTAGGATGCGAGTTTTTCCGGGTTCGGCGCCACCTGATATTGTTTGGCATAGCCACCCATGGAATTGATTTCGGTCACGCCCGGCACATTGCGCAGTTGCGGCTTGATGATCCAGTCCTGGATTTCACGCAGGTCGGTAGCGGTGTAAGGCGAGCCGTCCGGCTTTTGGGCGCCGTCCTTGGCCTCGACAGTCCACAGATAGATTTCTCCAAGACCGGTCGAAATGGGGCCCATTGCCGGCGTGATACCGGCAGGCAATTTATCCTTGGCTTCCTGAATGCGTTGATTCACCAGTTGCCGGGCGAAATAGACGTCGGTGCCGTCCTGGAAAATCACGGTGATTTGCGATAAACCGTAGCGGGACAGCGACCGAGTTTGCTCCAGATGCGGCAAGCCGGCCATGACGGTTTCGATAGGGTAGGTAATGCGCTGTTCGGTTTCCAATGGCGAATAGCCGGGCGCCGTGGTATTGATTTGCACCTGAACATTGGTAATGTCCGGCACAGCATCAATCGGCAAAATCGAATAATTGAAAATACCGAGGCCCGCCATACCCAGTACGGCCAGCATCACCAGCCAGCGATGTTCTATTGCTAAACGAATCAGTCGTTCAAACATGATGCAGGCCTCCTGTATTGCGGGTTTTCCTACCAAAACCGAATAAACCGCGCACTAAGCTTCGCCGTGCCAGCCCATCACAATGACCAACATTCCGAACAAGGCGATGCCTGCGCCAGCCCAATCCAACACCGACAATTTGACGCCATCCACCACTCTGAGCCAAACGAGAGCGGTAGCCACGTAAACACCGCCATAGGCTGCGTAAATCCGGCCACTGGCGGCCGGGTGTAGCGTGAGCAGCCACACGAACAGCGACAGGCTGATCATAGCCGGCAATAGTAGCCACGGAGAGCCTCCCTTGCGGAGCCACAGATAAGGCAGAAAACAGCCGATGATCTCGGCAAGGGCTGTCACAAAGAAAAGAGCGGTAGTTTTCAGTATTAACATCATTTGACATTCCGGGTTGTAACAATAGAGTTGAGAGCGCTTCACGAGCACGCAACGCAGATAATATTAAGCTTTTATAACGGCTGAGATTTGCTGCTACATCAGTGTTCATGAGAAGCTCCTGCCTTGCCTTGCTCGGATTTAATGACAAAGCTGCCGTTAACCGCGTATTCCGTGCCCGGCATCAATCCGGCTACGATTTCGGTCACTTTGCCGTCGGAGAGTCCGGTCGTGATCGGTTGGGCGATAAAGCCGCCCGGCACGCGGATAAAAATCGTCGGTTTGTCGTTGATCGTCTGGATGGCGTCGGACGACACGGCGACCGGCACTTCGGTTTCTTTGGCGACCAGCTCGACCGTGATGAACAAGCCCGGTCGCCAGGCCATCTGCGGATTCGCCAAAGTCACGCGGGCCTTGGCAGTGCGGGTTTGCTCGCCCATCAGCGCGCCCACGTAGGACACTATGCCGGATGCGGTAGAGTCGAATGCCGTGGCTTTAATCGTGACCTTTTTGCCGACCCGAACGACATTGAGGTCTTTCGCCGACACGATAATTTCCGCCCAAACCGACGACAGATCGGAAATAGTGAAGATGCTGGCATCTTCCTTGACGGCTTCTCCCAAAGCGATGTGTTTCTCGACCACCATGCCGTCGAACGGTGCGCGAATTTCGTAGCGGTTGAGCAGTGTACCTGAGTTGACCGATACCGTCGGACTTGCGCCAAGTGCCATCAGCTTGTGTTGTGCATTATGTACGGCGATTTCCGCCTCGCGCATAGCCTGTCGGGCTTGCAGGTAGTCCTGCTCCGCCGAGATTTTCGCCTCCCATAAGTGTTTTTCCCGCGCAAAGGTGGTGCGCGCCAATTCCAGGCGTTTCTGGGCGGAAAGCAACTCGCTGCGCTGTTCCGATAACGCCGTACTGGCAATCACCGCCAGCACTTGACCTTTTTTGACTTGCTGCCCGAGGTTGGCGGAAACACTCTCGACCACGCCGGCCAGACGCGGCACCACGTGGGAGGTCATATCTTCATTGAAGCGAATTTCACCGGGCAGGGTTACGACGCTTTTGATGTGCGCGGCGCCTGCTGTCTGGGTTGTTATGCCGGTTTCCTCGATCTGATGATCGGTCAACGCAATTTTCCCTTCCTCTTTAACCCAAGAAAATTGCAATGCCTGGTTGTCGTGCCTTGCCGTTACATTCGCTTCAAAGACATGCGGCTCTTCGATTGTCTGGATGCTCTGCAAAAAATCCTTTTCCGGCGCAAAGTCGATGTGCTGTTGCTGCCCATTTGGCCGCGTCAGCAACAGTGATACCTGATCGGCGGCTGGTAGCAGCAGCTTATGCTGATTGAACTGATAGATACGGAAGCGCGGCTCGCCTTCCTCTTCGCTGAGCAGGATTTCCAGTTCGAAATCGCCGTTGATGAATAAATCGCCGCCGTGTGGACCTTGAGCCTGTTTGGCTTCATCTGAATGACCATGGTCGTCATCGCTTTGATTGGTATGTACTTTAGCTTCTACGTGGTTTTCTTCGCCATGTTCTTCGCCTTCCGGCATCGACTTATCGATGCTAAGAATGAAAACACCTAACAACACACCGAAAAGAATAATCGCGGCGATCGCGATGATTTGCTTCTTACTGATATTGATGTTCATTGGGATACCGCCTGTTTGCTATTACCTAATGTCTCGTTCATGCTGCTTCCGACCAAGCGTTCCACCTCGGCCATGGATTTGTGATAATCCGCGAGTGCCAACAAATACTGATTTTTCGCGCCAAACAGGGTGCGCTGCGCATCCAGTACATCCAGAAATCCGAACTTGCCGAAACGGTAGCCTTCACGGGCGGCGTCATAGGCGCTTTGAGCGCCGGGCAAAATGTCCTGACGGAGCGCCACAACTTCGGCATGGGCAGCCTCCAACTTTTGATAGGCCGTGTTCAAAGCGGTTGTGATACGCACTTCGGCACTCCGAAGTTCTTCCTCCGCTTTGGTCAGCCGATGTTCGGCTTCCTGAATGCCGCCCTGATTGCGATTGAATACCGGCAACGGCACCGAAAAACCGACGACTAAGGCGTAATCATTGGGCATAAGATACTTACTGGCGCCTACTGTCGCGGTCACGTCCGGGACGGCTTTGGACTTTTCCAGCGTGATAAGCGCTTGACGTTGGGTGATTTCGGTTGCCCAACGCGCTAAATCGGGATTATTGGACAGGCGTTGCTGCAATGCATCCAGGGACGCCTGCGCGGATGGGATGCTGTCCAGATTACCGGCCACCGATTCAAAACGCGCCGTGGTGCCGCCCCAACCCGCCGCCAAACGTTTACGGGCGGCTTCCAGTTCTTTCCGGGCACGCATCAGCTCGATTTGTACCGAGGCACGCGCGACGTTGGCTTTGGTTTCTTCAACGGGCGATACTTTGCCGGCCTGAACCCGCGCGGCTGTCGTTACCGCCGTCTGATTCGCCAAGTCATGCGTTTGTTGGGTTAGCGCCAAGCGCTGTTGAGCCGCCAACACGTCAATAAAGTCCTGTGTCACTTGGGTCAGCACATCGGCACGTTTGGCTTCGTAATCCCAATCGGCAAGCTGCTTGGTCAGTGCGGCAGCTTCGATGCGTGCGCTCCGCTTACCGCCCAACTCGATTAATTGACTCAGCTCCAAGGTGACGACATCGCCATCGAAGCCTTGCATGACCCGATTGCCGAAGTTAGAAGCATTGGCGTTGAAGGTGGGGTTGGGGAACAATCCGGCTTGTAAGGCGGCGGCTTCCTGAGCTCGGCTCTCCCAGGAAAAGGCCGACAGTTCCGGGTTTTGGGTTAACGCCAAGGCCAGGGCTTGAGATAAAACCAAGACGCCGGTCGGTTCCTCGGCGATTGGCCGACTGGAATCACTCGGAACCTGATAGCCGGATTGAGCCGGCGACAGCGCGTCGTCTGTCGGGCTGGCATCTACAGGACCGGCAATGATGAAACAACACAATGCGATGCCAAATGACCGCATAGAATTCGATAACATGGAAAACTTCTCCGTAGCATAGAGGTAACGTCAGCAAAAAACACAGGCATTAAACCTGCGGCTTTAGCGGGTAGGTTGCAGCTAGGAGATGGGGTTAAATCAGTAAAACGATACTGCGTAGAGCGAGCAGTCGAGGATCGGTGAAAGGTGGATCGAAAAATGCCGGTTGCCGAATAAAAGGTCGGCCATGAAGCGACAACAGCGAAAATAGGAAAAATACCGGCAAAAGCCCGCTATCAAGCGCTATTTTTACAAAATCCGTTAACGACAGTGGGATGTGATCATCGCCATCCAGAGCGATGTCGGTGCATGGGGCGTTACAAGGTGCATCGTCGTCGGTGAAATGAACACCGGCTGTATCGCTGAAATGGTCGTTTTTATCCGGATCAATGCCATGATCATACCCGACGTGCTCCACAGCGACATGGCCATCCTCCCCAAAACACAGCACAAAGGCCGACGCATCGCGATGCCCCAGGCCGAAATGACCAAGGATAGCGAGGATCAGCACAAAAGAGAGCCAATTTTTGGAGTGTCGTAAGGCATTCATGTCAAATAAATTTATCACACGAAAGCAGTAATACCCAGTTTTTTGCCGTTGTACACACAGACGGCTGGATTTGTCAGTTATCGACTTTTGAGAGAATAGCTCATTGAGTTATACGGATTCACGCAGATGTGCAGCTATGTCCGCTTTCTGGTTATGACTGAACCTTGAGTAATTTTTGGACTTCGAAATGGCTGCAAGGGACCGTCAGCAATGATTCGTGGTGCATGGAAAATAGCCATTCCGGACCGTCGGTGTTCAGAAGAGACCAGTTCGACAGTTTAAAATGGCGGCTGGTGACACGACTGCTTGTATTACCCCAATGTAGAGGAATGCCCCGGTCTTCTTGCGTAGGAGACCATCCCTCCACCATAAAATCGAGAAAATGCTCCTATACCGGTTTGTGCCAATCGTCAATTTCAACAACGCTTCTAGCCCTTCATTTTGCATATGTATACAAGAATACCATCTCACTTGTTTTTGAGTATTATTGTATAGTGGTATACACTTAAACGCGTAAACCATTATAAAGGTACACACATGAAAACAATCGCAATCGTTAGTCAAAAAGGTGGGGCCGGAAAAACAACCCTGGCTGTTCACTTAGCCGTTTGTGCAGAACTGAATAAAAAATCAACCGTTGTTCTCGATCTTGACCCGCAGGGTTCAACTGTTGCATGGCGACAAAGTAGAGAACTGGAAACACCGGACGTTCTTGCAGCAACTCCGGAACAACTGGCATCGTTAAAACAACAAGCCAGCGACTTAAAAACACACCTGCTCTTAATCGACACCGCCCCGCATTCAAATAAAGCGGCGGCCATGTCCGCCCAATTCGCAGACCTGGTTTTAATTCCGTGCCGCCCTTCTGTACTTGACATTAATGCCATTCAATCAACACTCGACACGCTAAAACTGACTAACACCCCCGCCGTTATTGTCCTTAATGGAATCCCAACAAGTGGACACCGTGAGCAAGAAGCGCGAGACGCGCTTAAGGGAATGTGTGAAGTTGCCCCCGTCGCTATTTATAACCGCGTGGCTTACTCAGACGCTTTGAATGATGGTAGGGCGGTCAACGAATACGATCCGAAGGGCAAAGCGGCCAAGGAAATCATGGCCCTTTATCGCTGGTGTATGAAACAACACAATTAAACGCGTATACCATTATACAAGTATAGGAATAAACACAATGGCCGAAAAACCACCTGTAAAGACCTCAAAACCAAAACGCGCTCTGCTGTCTCACGCAGTGCAAGCGCAACAACCAACGCCCAACACGTCACGCCCTACAGAAACCGGCGAAGTGACAGCACAAAAACAACGATCTGGCCGCATCGGAACTAAAATGCTGGGCGGACATTTCAGCGAACCAGCACAAAGACAATTTAAAGTCCTTGCGGCAGAGCAGGGCAAAACAGTTCAAGTGCTGCTCGAAGAAGCTTTAAACGACCTGTTCAAAAAATATCATAAAGAGCCGATAGCGTGATTTTAAACACGTATACCTGTATAAAGGTATACGTGTATATCTAGGCACTGTATTCAATTTTATACGTCTTTAGGGGCTGCTTTTTTCGCTTTGGGTTCTGGCTTTTGCTGCACCACTGTTGCCAGCTTGCCGCGAAGTTCGGCGGCTTCTTCTCCGGCTTTCTTTGCCTCGCTACGAACGTCCTTTATTTGTCGCCGCACGTCTTCAATTTCTCTGGCTGCTGCATCAAGCGCTATTTGCTGGGCATGGACTTGGTTTCTTGCGCTGTTGAGTTCCTGGGCGTTCTGCTGGCTTTGTTTCTCTGCTAGTTCTGTGCGGGCTTCCGCTTTTGTTGCCCGGTCGGTCATAGATTCCAGCTTGGCCAACAAAACCGCCGCTTGTTGCTCGGACGCAATGCGGGATTTGCTTTCTAAATCCAGGGCCGCGCGTAGACGCTCGATTTCTGCTGCTTGTTCCCCAAGCCGTTCAGCGTTTGATTCAATTTTTAGCTGTGCTTTGGCTAGGTCAACCCGCGCCGCTTCGGCTGCTTGTTGTTCGCGCTCGATGCGTTCGGTTTGCGCTTTAATGTCGGCCGCTTGTTGATCCGCCTTGCCTGCCAGCGTGTCGCGCTCGGTTGTAAGCTCGGCAACTTGTTCAAGCAGTTCATCGCGTTCAGTTTCCAGAGATTCGCCAGCATCGGCAAGTTCGGCCGCCTCTGACTGAGACTGAACTAATTTGCTTTCAACTTCCGCCCTGGCGCTGGCTGCGGCTCGCTCGATTTCCGCCGCTATTGCGGCCGTTAAGCTGGCCGGTAATTCTGGAGCCGCAACGGTGGCTTGTGGTCTGGCCGCTCTCCAGGCGGTTAAATGCTTGTGTACGGTGTTAGGGCTACCCGTGCCGATTCGTTTACGCACAGCGTCAATGGTAGGCTGCGAGCCTTCGCCTATAATTGCGTCTGCCGCTGCTGCAACTTGTTCGAATGTAATACCTATTCTAGCCATGCATATTCCCCGGTGGTTAATAAAATATCGTATTTCGTATTTCGTATTAAGTATTAAGTATTTCATATTATACATAATACGATACAATACACAATACATTATTATATGCTATTGGAAAATATTTGTGCCGCGGTTCTCGTTTTGTTTCGCAGGTAGATAGGCGAGCGAAGCCGAGCCGGTGCTGTATAACACCGCAGAATATCCGTTTGTGAACGAACGAAGAAGACAAGGCAGATGTGCGCCCACTCAACCAAGATTGAAAATATAAGCCAAGACTCTCTTTCAATAGCCTATTCAACCGCTTTAAAGACTGACAAAAGCCAATATTCACGTAAGTCGTATAACTTTCATAGGCAGAATTTTAGCGGCTAAAACCTCAATTCGGCGATGAATACTCTCCATATCTTGGCGTTAAACCCACGCCTTTTCTTAGCTCCACATTGCTCTTCTTATGATAGGGATGTGAAAAGCAGGATGATCTATTAAAAAAGTGCGAAGCCTCCTTATCTGCTTTTGCTTTTATCGAAAAGAAAGGCGAAGCCTCCTTATCTGCTTTTGCTTTTATCGAAAAGAAAGGCGAAGCCTCCTTATAGGGTTCTGAAAGAAGAAATTGATTAAGCTCCGACACTAAACGGCTTAGTCTCCGACACTTAAAGTCTAAGCTCTACCTAGTTATCCACAAGGCCCGACACTTAAAGCGACTTCCCCAAAAGCGGTGCCCTGGCCTGTTGCTTTTGACTCGTTTTTTAGCTGTTATTTCGCAGTTTTTTAATGCTTCAGCGGGGTTTGTAGCTAAGGTATAGGTAGGGCTGGGGTTGTTTTCTATGCACCAGGCACAGCTAATCAGAACCGTTTAAAGGCGGTTTGTGTTGGACGGGTGGAAAGATGGGAAAGGTCACCCGGAAGGGGGTTTCAGTCTCTCTTTGATATTAGCAAGGTGATCTGAAGCCGAGGTCATAGCGCCGGTGCGCTTTACCGGGGCGGCGGCTTTGGGTTTTGCGGCGTTAAGAGCCATTTGGATATGCGCCAACTCTTTGCGGCGTTTTTTCTCTTCTCGTTGGATTTTCCGTTCGGTTGCCTTGCGTTGCTCGTGTTTCAGCCAATCCAAGAGGCCGAGCGCCGCAAAAAAATGTTTGCTGACCGCTCGTATCGCGGCCAAGCCTTTGTAGGTTGCGTTCTCCAGTTTTTTGCAAATCGGGTGAACGGTGATGATGCCGGCTTTTTTCAGGTCGTGGATTGCCCGTTCCGCCCGACGCTCGCCAAGGCCGGTGAGTTTGGCCAAATAGGGCATGGTCAACCCCATACCGCCATTTTCGCCCGGTATGGCGACACGGTAGGTCACCATGTCCATATAATGGAGTATGCAGCTCATCAGGAGTACGCAAGCTTCCCGGCGTTCGCTGCGTTGTTGCCGGCCTGAGCCGTTGGCCGCATTGAGCAATGGAAACAATTTCGGATTTGAGAAATACCCGCACAGCTTGGCAATGGATGTGCGTAACACCGAAGGCCGCAGGGCGTGTTTCTCGGGAGGGGCGAAGAATCGCGGGGCATCAGGTTGATGACCGCATTTATTGCCGGAAGAGGCTTTTTTAAGCGCCTTGAGGTCTTTGCGAGTGAGGTTAGAATTCACATGGCCTGTTCTTCTTGGCGGCCAGTGTTTTTATTTTTTTTGAAAGCATGTTATAATTCTTCCGTAATTATCGACGAACCCCCTGTGTTTATAAAGTGTCTTCCGCCAAGAATGTGACTTTATAGGTGCTGGGGGTTTTGTTTTTCTTCTATTTCTTCACGCTTCTTTGTCAAGCAAAAAAGCCTGACAAATGTAATAATTTCAAATTATTACGTAGTTTTGCTTATTCTATTTGGTTTGCCCATAATTTTCAAGTGAGCCTCGCCGTAGTCTCTCACGGCCATTGCTGCGCTCCATGCAACAAACGCAAAATCTGGATTAACTCCTTTTCTTCATCAACCTTATAGACCGCAATAAATGAAGTTCGGTTGATGACCAATTCCCGCGTTCCTCTCTTTCGTCCAGGTCGCCCCATTTTTGGGTGATCGAGCAAATTTTCAACTTGTGCATCGACTTGATCGCCTTGCTCGATAGCTGCATCTACACTGTCGATAGCGATATAGTCTAGCAGTGCATCTCGGTCATTAATTGCCCTGGGTAACCATTTCAATATCAAGCGTTGCGGCCCGCACGTTTGACCAACTCGGCCCGTTTAGTGGCCCAGCTGGCTTTTGCATCTTCCTGAGATACCCATTGAGTATTAGGGTCGTTTGCCTCGACCAGCGCCAGTTTAACTTGCTCCTTGAACCATTTATCGTGGTCGGCGGCTTTAAACGCTTTGCGCAATCGTTCGGAGGCATCGGGCCGTTTCCGCAGTTCTTTTCCATCTTCGACATTGCTGAATTTGCTTGCATCCAAATCGATTTTGTTAATATGTAGCTCAGTTTTCAGGAATTCGACACAATTATCCAGGCTGCGCCACAAGCGCGGTTTATCGGTACGCTGAACGCCAAGCGGCTTCTCCTGGTTGCCCAATTTCAGCATCACCCCCCAACCACCAGGATGACCGATAATCGATGCGCCTTGTATGACTGATGTTCCGGCCATACGCCTTGCCATTGCCGTGTCTATAGTCGTATTCATGGCATACTCCAAAAAAAGCAAAAAACTATTATTTAGTTTTGCATATTACTAACTAAATATGCAAGCATTAAAAATTAATGTTCTTTTTGTTTTAACGTAACACCCGCTGCTTAAAGCATCTGACCAATTTTTGATCAATTTAACTTAATTCCATAGGGGACGTAGAGTTAGAGGGAAATGCGACAAGTTAAAGACATAGTTATTCACAGATTTTGTGGATAACTTGAAAAAGTCATATGAAGGCGATTTGTCTAAAAAACGAAGGTTTTTTAGACAAATAATGAATCACATAAAATCAAAGGCTTGAAAGTCTAATAATTTTGTCTAACAATGCAGTCATGAAATATGGCTATGCGCGGGTTTCAACCGACGATCAAAAAGCAGATTTGCAGATTGCCGCTCTCAAAAAGGCGGACTGCGACTTTATCTTCACCGATACGGCGACCGGTGCTTCCAACAAGCGACCGGAACTAACCCGCTGCCTTGCAGCCCTTCGGGCAGGAGATACGTTGATCGTATGGAAACTCGACCGGCTGGGGCGGTCATTGTCGCATCTGGTCGCGGTGCTGGCCGAATTACAGAGCATGGGGGTTGCTTTCCTGTCGTTGACCGAAGCCATAGACACCGCAAGCGCGGCAGGGCGGTTGATGGGGCACATACTTGGGGCATTGGCTGAATTCGAGCGGGCTTTGATAGTGGAACGAACACAGGCTGGACTTAAGGCTGCCAAGAACCGTGGCACGAAACTTGGCCGTAAGCCGTCGCTCTCTGACGATCAGCGAAAACATGCGCGCGAACTCATCAATAGGGGTGAGAGTCCGGCAACGGTTGCCAAACTGCTCAATGTCTGCCGTGCAACGCTCTATAACAGCTTAAAATTAGATAAGTAACTTAAATTACGATTGATACTGGAACGCCAGCCGCATTGAAAAAACAGCCGGCCGCCCCATAAGACCACCGGTGTCGCTAAAGCAAATTCTATCCATTGCAACCAGTGGGTGAAGAAAATCCCAGTAATCAACCCAGGCATCAGATCATGAGCCATCGCAAAAATGAACACAGGTATCGACAACGCGGTACTGACTCAAAACCTTCGGCTTATACCGGTGATTTCTTTGTTTTCCTGATCCTCTCCTGAAGCATCTCGGGATTCCAAAGCCATGCCGCACTTGGGACAGGAACCCGGTTAACTACGGATGATGTCAGAATGCATCGGACACACATATTCAGCATGAATTTCGACAGCCTTGCTTTCCACCGGAGCCATCCATCGGTTCAAGGGTCATCCCGCATTTGGGCAGGTATAAATTTTTTCGTGCGCGTATTTTTTTCATTGTTTTATCCTTTGCTGCTTGGGGTGGCGAATAACTTTTCTTAGTTCAAGAACAAACAGCGGTATGAATCCAACGCCGATCCAGCTCACGCACTGATTTAACGACACCGGCTCGATTTGGAACAGCGTTTGCAGCATGGGGACATGGTGTATCGCCAATTGCAAAGAAAAACTCACCGCCACAACCAGAAACAAGCGCAGGTTGGAAAATAGGCCTATCTGCCAAAGTGTGCGTTGCTCGCTTCGCGCGCCGAAAGAGCGCAGCAGTCCGGTGATCACCAGGGCGGTAAAGGCGGCGTCACGGGCATGCTCAAGACCGCTGCCGATTATATAGAGTTCATAAGCAAACACGCCGAGAGTGACGCTTGCCGCCAGCAAGCCGGTGAATAGCGTGAGTTTAAGTAAATCCCGATTGAGCAGCGCTGACTGGGAATATCGCGGCGGACGGTTCAATACATCGGGGTCAATCGGATCGGTCGAGAGGGCCAGCGCTGCAAAACCGTCTGTTACCAGGTTGATCCACAAAAGATGCAGCGGCAATAACGGCAGTGGCCAACCGAACAGAACCGCAACCAACATCACCATCAATTCGCCGGTACTGCTGCCCAGTAGATAAGCCAGCGTTTTGGCAATATTGTCATAGATGCCCCGCCCTTCTTCTACGGCCGCGACGATGGACGCAAAGTTATCATCCGTAACAATCATATCCGCAGCTTCCTTGGTCACCTCCGTGCCGGTGATGCCCATCGCGATACCGATGGACGCTTCTTTGATCGCAGGCGCATCGTTCACCCCGTCCCCGGTCATCGCCACAACTGCGCCCAGCGCTTTCCATGCGCGGACAATGCGGAGCTTGTGCTCGGCGGTAACCCGCGCATAAACGGAAACCTGTGCGACACGTTGCTTCAGAGCATCGTCGTCCAGGCGGTCAAGTTCAGCTCCTACAAGAACTTCGTCACCCTTGCCCAGGATGCCCAATTCATGGCCTATTGCTTGCGCCGTGTCCGGATGATCGCCGGTGATCATTACGGTTTTGATACCGGCCCGTTTGCATTTCGCTACAGCCTCCTTTGCTTCGCCTCGTGGCGGGTCCTGTAAGCCTACGAGCCCCAATAGGGTAAGTTCCTGCTCGATCTCGGCATCGTTTACAGCCTTGCCTGCTTCGAAACTGAAGCCATCCAGAGGGCGCTCAGCCACGGCAAGCACACGCAGGGCATCGTGCGCTAGTAAGGCATTGGCTTGTATCATTCGACTACGGTCATTCTCTGTCAATTCTCTTATTCCCTGATCGGTTCGGATCAGGGAGCAACGGCTGAGAATAACTTCGGGTGCGCCTTTGACGAACGCCCAGGAACAGCCTTCACGGTTACGAATGACCGTCATGCGCTTGCGGTCGGAATCGAAAGGCACAGTAGCCAAGCGCGGCATTTCAGTCTCGAAGACCTCACGGGTAAAGCCGCCTTTTGCGGCGGCTACCAGCAGTGCTCCTT
>Ga0208882_1000147_pt1 | contig 39172 bp, 56 predicted proteins | sample LakWasMet14_LOW5_2_FD_183862 | JGI IMG/M metagenome (GOLD analysis project Ga0208882, IMG submission 183862) | Freshwater sediment methanotrophic microbial communities from Lake Washington under simulated oxygen tension - Sediment Metagenome... | ecosystem: Environmental > Aquatic > Freshwater >...
AATGTACGCTTTAACGGCATCGGACAACGGCAGCGCTTGCCAATAGATACACGCACCGACTTGGCTTTGTTCCAGGATATGCCCCAAATCGCTAGATGAAGCGCGACGAGATAAATGGGTTGGTTTTAGTGAGATAAATGCGTGGGATTATTATTTCACTAATAACAACTTAATTGCACAATAAGAAACTACATATTTGTTACTGACAATTTTCCATCTACGTTAGGTAACAAATTTGAATCACCAGTTTTGACATCAATAGCCCGCACTATTCCATTCCACGTATAAATAAACGTCTTGCCATCGAAGCACGACGAAGTACCCCCGGATGCATAAAAATCTATGAATGATTGCCTATAAATATAGTCAACGCTATTACTTGCCGAAAAAGACGCCTCAACCCATCCAGGCATAATAGACGCAAGTGGCACAGAGTCTGGAGTGGATGTAGACCATGTAAGTAAATCAGCAAAACTTACAGCATAATCATTCGTAACAATATGAAATCCACCGCTTTGGGATGACGTAGTCACTGTACTGGTCGGGTGAACAGTAGAAACCGCATTAGAATCTTGAGTGCTGACAACAGCGTTAGCATCAGAAATTAAACTGTACGAAATAAAATAATTGCCGTTGTTGACAATAGCAAAAAGCGGTGTGAATTGATCCTTAGACTCACTTGTTGATGTATTTCCAGAGCTAATGGCAACAGAATAATAAGTCTTTGACCAATTTGATGAACTGCCGCTATTCTCGCTTCTGACAAAGCCACTAAATGTTGCAACTACACTTCCCAAAGTCAGCACAGAATAGCCAACACAACCTCGTAAAAGAAATTCATCAACCACCGCCATAGAATGGGAATTGACTTCGTTTGCTGATGATGTTCCGGTTGTTAAATAAGTGACAGCAACGTTTAAAGATGTGCTATCAGATCCAGAGACTGATGAAACTCTATGTGTGACTATCCCAAAATTGCCTTTAAAACAGTTGATAGATACTAGATCTCCCCCATCGCTGGATAAAGCATAAGAAGTTGCTGAGCTTGAGGTTTGAGTATAATTATCCGTTGTCGCTACACCAACACCAGAACTTGATGTCGTTGCAGTAATTACCGGAAGATAATCGCGAAAAATTATGCTTTGTCCCAGTTTGCTAATGTAATTAGTCCCTACTAAGACTGAGCCCAAAACCTCCTCAGTAGTTGACCTGTAAGAAAACAGCAAATGGATATACACACTCCCAGTAGCAGGATCTTTCCGGTCAATAAAACCCCAATGCTGTTGAGAAACCGGCGTAAATGCATACGTTAAGGCGATTAACCCGAAATTATCATTAGCATAAACCAGGGCATGGCCAGAGATAGTGACATTGCGGTAAACATGCAAATAAACCAGATCAGCACTAGGGCCAGCTGTTAGCGTCAGAATCCCTAGCGTGCTATCAGAAAGAGCTATGGCAACAGCCGAAATTACCAGCGACCCAATATTAAGATACGCACCTTTGTAATAAATAAAGGTATCTCGCCAGCTCACACAAATAGAATCACAATTAACGTAATTTGATTCACCTGCAAAAAAAGCAGGTTCGTCGGGGGATGTAGTACCTTGCTTGATCAGCTTTGCATCATAGCTGACCTGCAAAACTCTATCTCTACGATCCTGCAGTGCTTCAGCTGTTACTAACGGACTTGATGCATCTGTATAGGTACAGTAAATACCGACGCCAAAAGTAATCCTGCGCCCGATGTTATGTACCGTCCATGATTGCCCAGCCATCAGAAACCAAGCTCTACTAATTTGGCTGCGACCAGGTCGGCACTACCCGTGACATTATGCATATCGACATGTAAAACCACACCAGCAGGTACCGCGCCCAGTTGATTAACGATCGTGCCCAGATAAGGCGCTTGCAGGCTTATTAAATAATTGTGTTGGGTTAAAACCGCCTTATCAGGATTGAAATAGCATGAAACATGCACCCGTTTTTGCTCGTAATATTGGTCACCGACATTAAGCCCAGCTATGCCGCTTGAAGCTGGCCAGCCTGAGGGTTTTTCATACGCGCCATTTTCAGTCAGGATAATGGCCGACCAAATAGTAATCACTTCATACAAATTATCTCCCGATATCCCCAATGCATCAGCAGTCGCTGCAGTAGATACACCAACCCCAAATGCTGAGCCAATTGGCGACCTCTCTAAAGCACTATCTAATAACGCCCGGCTATTTGCTGACTTATTAACTAAGGCATTAAGAGCATTTTTAATAGTCATTAAGGCGTAACGTCCTTAACAACCAGTTGCAACTCGGTAGCAGTACCGATAATTGCTGTAGCATCATCGATGCGCATATGTACCGTTTTAGCATTGACTGAACCGCCGGTAATTGATGTGCCTAAATTAAGCACCGCCCCAGCTGTCGCTGCAGCCAAACCACCATTAGTAGATGCTAACTTTATCTCAGTCGCCTCATGCAGCTTGCCGTCATTAATCCAAGTCACCTGGTTATCGACAACAGATGCGCCAATTGTTATCGGCCAAGTAGGTTCCACCGTCCCCGTTAATCCGCCGCTGGTAATTGCTGAGACTTTATAGCGATAGCCATTTTTAGAAGTAGTTCGGGCAGTATTATTAACCAGCTTAGCTACGCCTGCAGCCCAAAGCCCAGTAATGTTAACAATGCTAACTGCCAGCTGAGCCACCCCAGGATTGGTATTATTTTGATACACACTGGTATCAGTTGCGCCAAGGTAAAAAATGAAATCCTGCGGGTCACCAACACCGCTAACCAAGTGCGCAATATTAAAACTTGTTAAAGGAGTAGTAAGCTCAGCGTCCGAGTAAAATTTTAAATTAGTTGCCATTATGCAGTGACCGTAAGTAGGTTATGAGGGATAGAAACGTTATAAATATCCGTTGATGTTGTTAATAAATTCAGCGTTTTATCATCAGGAATAGCCGCAAAATTAACCCTAAACTCATTGGGATACATCACTGAGCCAGGTAGTACGGCAGTGTAATTAGTTAGATAACCAATCCACGCCTTTTCAGCCTCCGGCACAGTAGGCGGCTGAAATGGTGACGGTGGCGTTGCGAGTATTCTGGGCGGTATATAACGCTGCCCACCAATATGTGTCGGTAGGTTTGTTTGTTGGTATGGCGTTGCTCCCGCAGAGGGTCCTGCTAATTCAGGCAATGTAGGCGCTGTAAAACTAGGTTGCGTGACATCTAACCCGGAATTGCCGGAACTTATCGCTAATTCGATGCTAGTAACTGCTCGACCATCAGCAAAGCTATATGACTCAACCCAGCGTTGGACGATGCCTTTTGCGTCTACTGTTGCATCAGATACCTGCAGAGTATGGCTAAGCTCAAGATACGGCATTAAAGGCAGATCGAACGAAACTGAATTGGTTCGGTGTGATGCGGCGATGCGAGTCGAGGCTTCAGCAATCACTGTATTTAATGCGTTTGAAAGATCAACATGACTGACTTCATCATGATAATGGTTTTGCTGATCATCCTGATTAAACCCTGCCGGAATAAAATCGAATGTTGTCTCTGTTGCTCCCCAGTTAGTCACTGGCGTATCAAAAGCAGCACTGGCATTAATAGAGTCTTGCAACTCACCGTTGTAAGCAGCGATTGAAGCTGGGGCTAACACTGACAACTTAAACTCATGGGTAATCGTTTGTTGCCACCTAAACGCCGCCATAATCGTTGCGCCAGTAATACCATCAGGATAATTATTTACCCAAATAAACGTACCAGGAACACTGCTCTCCCCAACAACTGGCACTGCTGAGCCACCAATGCCGGAAATTATATAAAGCCCAGTGGGCCATACCGGTTCAAAAGTCACTGCTAATAATTGCCAGCCTGAATTTTTAACAGCGTCTGTTACCTGTGTTTGGCTGGGTAGAAACGTTGATTTAGCATAAAACTGACCCAGGCCACCGGGATAATCCCAAAATAACTGCTCTACCCGATGATAAAGCCGCTCAAAGCGCGCTTGAAACGTAATATCTATGCGATTAACCAACTGGCTGCGCTGAGCAAGATTAACGCGCAACGACTCATCAAGGATCTCATTCGCATCAAAAAAATAATCAGCTACGATCGAATTTTGCAAACTGTTGCATTGCAATACGCCATTGCTGTTTAACTCAACTGACTTTTGCACAGTGGCCAGAAGATCCTGCAGATAGTCCCAGCCGGTATTTTGATCACTATATATATAAGGTGACCAATAGCCGCCGGTTAGTTGCTTAAGATAGTCTTTAGTCTGTAAATCTATTAGCCGCTGTAAATCATCCGTACAGGTGCAAGCTAACGTCAACGTCGCACTATCAAACACCGGCTCAACAATTACGCCTTTAAATCTCAGCCAGTGCGGGCCATCGGGCTGTATGTATTCAATCGTTACTGCTTTGCCAACCCAGCTTAGTGCGTCAACAGTGCCGGAAAGCAACACGGTAAAATCAGCAATACGAGCGGCACTGCGTTGCGCTTCAATTTTTACGCTATCAATCAGGTTTGCACTAATATCAACACCGTTGCAAATAATGCAAATATCCCAATGCGCCCAGCTATTTACGATTGAAGCAGGTGAATAGACATTTTGAGTTAACGCGACCGACGCATTGCCGGTGCTTATTACTGACTGAGTAAAGCTAAGTGCTGCATTGCCTGCAGACTGAATAACCGCTTGCACCAGGGCTAAAGATGCATCACCTACATCATAAACTTTTTGTGATAGGGTTAGCTCAACAGCCCAGCCATTAACCGTTTGGATTAAATTTAACACCGCATCGCCGACCGGCGGCGTATAGACAGTTTGCACCAAATTTAAGACGGCATCGCCCACAGGCATACCACCAAAGGTAGGGACAAAATCAGCTGCCAAACTATTCCAAGTGCCATTAACGCCTAAACTGATACTTGACCATGCAATGCCATTGCTAGAATACGCCGCAATATTCCAATAATTGTCGGGCACTGCGACAAAAACAGCGCCCGTCCAAATTACATTGTTATACGGCATGTAATTCGCATAAATCGAGCGTGCAGTCCAATTTATGCCATCAGGCGATGTATAGCACCAAGAGGCCCCGCCAACCGCGCAAAACAGAAAACCATCGGAAGCAATAAACGTCTTACCCGGCGTGCTGCTAAAATTGCTGTGCGTCCATGTCAACCCATTATTTTGAGAAACTAAGCAGTCGGTATAACCATTAAAAACAACACAAATCTTGCCATTACTCAGTGCCGCAATGGATGATGCACCATAATAAGTCAATGCTGGCAAACCAGTTTGCAGTGTCCAGGTAATGCCATCTGGAGAGGTCATACAACTGCAGTAACTAACATCAATAGCGCAAAAAACCGCGCCATTCCAAACCAGTAATTCCCAGCGCTCCTTAGCTATCCCTGTCCGTGTTGTCCACGTTATTCCATCAGCTGAGGTGGCAACAACAGTCGAGCCATAATCGCCATTTAATGCACAAAATACCGAGCCATTCCAGGCGATAGCCTGCCAATTTCCTGCTGTTGGTAGGGCATTGGTATGCACTGTCCAGGTAACGCCATCTGCAGATGTATATGTATCTCGACCCGATGGCGGTATGGTACAAAAAACACTGCCATTCCAGGCGATTCCACGCCCTGTAGATGCAGGGTATGAGCCATTGGTCCAGCTGGCGGCATTGGTAGTTGATAACGCGCGGGTATTAGTACCTGATAGAGCGACAATTTTAGACATGACTAAGCTTCCTGCACATCAATAGCCCATGACTGCAGACCATCGGCGTCATTAAATTGTCGATCGATAGTGATAAAGCCGGTAAGCACTGGATAGTAAACCACTTGGTATTGGCTAGCACCGGCAACGACTGTCAATGTCGCTACTTGCCCAGCTGTGGCCACAGGGGTACTGACTGGCTCGTCAGCAACTATGGCAATGCCTTGTACTGTCCAATCGGTATCAGTGCGAAACGCCCGTGGCATAGTGATGACATTAGACGCGCTGGAAACAGACAACGGTGCAATACAGGATACGGCTACTGCCAGACTGGTATCCAGTGCATCTAGGCCGTCAGGAATCCAACCTGAGCCGGAAATAGATGAGCCTATTTTTTTCCAGCGGCTTTGCAAAATACCGGTGCCGTTTTTAGTCCGCAATAACGATTTGCCAGCCAGTTCGCTGTAGGTTTGCCGGATATCAAAACCGGCTTGATCCGGGATGCTGATTGCACCAATGATAATCATGAGCGGCGACCTCTAATCATTACTTCTCGACCCAATGCAGCTGCCAGTGCCGCAGAGCTATCGCCGGAACCCATAAACGGGCCAAACTTATTGCCATCTGGTAAATGAATATTAATAGGGGTGCCGCTGTTGTTACCATTATTGAGCTTTGCCATATCGAGTGATGGCATGTTAAAAGCGATGCGGCCACCTTCAGCCAACTTTAAAGTTTTGGCATGCTTACGTAGCAATTCAACCGGCGAATTACCCGCGTTAATACCATCAAAAAAACCAGGGCCAAAGGCTTCATCCAATTTTTGCATACCGAATTTATTTACTACACCTTCGCCACTTTCCAGCAACGCTGGATGACGATCGCCGCCACCAAAGCCCGGCAGGCGCACACCGTCGGCAAAGCCGGGGACAGTGGTAGTAGTCGCGGCATCAGAGGCAGGTGGAGCCCCATTCGTTACATAATTAACGGCAACAGTAACGGTTTTCGTTGTTTCTAACGCATTGATTTGCTCTATAGCCGTATCCACTGCGCTGGCATCGACAATAATTTTTATGCCGGTTTGCAGCTTTTCCAGTAAGTCTTTAGCAAGGGCATTCGCATTAGCTAATCCATCTTTTTGCTTCTCAACCTCCGCTGTTATTTCGCCCGTTGTTTTCTTTTCCGCCTCAGCTTTTTTAGCATTAACTTTATCGACTTCAGCAGATACTTTTATTAAATCAGCCCCCGCTCTATCAAGTTCGCTTTGATCAATAATGTCCTGTGAAAATAGGTTTTTTGCTTGCTTAAGTAAATTTGCATAGGCATCTTGAACCCGCTTAGCAGCGGCTAATTCACCATCTAAATCGCCTTTCTTTTGAGAAGATCTAATATCATCTTTTAATTTCTCAGCTTTCGAACGCTGATTGCTAAGATCATCGCTATTGTTAACGTCATTTTTGCCGGTTAAATCATCTACCAGCTCTTGAGTTGAGCGTTTATTATTAGCAATCTCATTATCGATCTGAATAGCTGCATTGCGGTGCTTTTGCTCAAGTGCAATTAATTCGTCAATAGTTTTACGAGTGCCGCTTTGCCAGTCTGCTAATACCTTTTGTTTGCTTTGCAGCCATTTAGTATCGATATCGCCAGTATCTTTTTTAATTTTTTGGGCTGCAGCAATTTCTTGGCCATGCGCTTTATCCAGCAAGTCCAGCTGCTTTTTAGTAGTTTGCTCAGTAATCTTTTGGCGTTCTTGTGCCGCCTGCACCAATACTTGGGTGATTTCTCGCTCACGCTGACGACTGCGATCGACACCGCCATTATCACTAACACGGGTTTCGACAGTACGGATTGTTTGGGTTTTAGTATCGTCGAGCTGGGCAATTTTCTGCTTACCGATCTCAGCTTCTGCATCAGCCAGCGACTGATATTGTTTTGCCAGCTTTTCGGCCTGTACCGACTGCACTTTTAATAGTTCTACCGATGCCTTAGCAGCCGTATTATTACGCGCTTGTGCATCGGTTGCCTTGTCGGTGGTATTAGCTCGTACCTCATTAAAATCAGCCTGGATCTTACTGATTTGCGCGGCAATATCGCTAAATGATGCACGATCTACTAAGCCGGATATAGCTGCACCGGCAATGACAAAGCTTTCAGCAATGTAAGTGCCTGCCAAGCGCACCAGTTCAAATTTATTAAGCCAGCCGCCGATTGTTTGCCCAATGTCCCAAGCAATAAATACACTAAGCGCACCATTAACAACACCTATGCCACCGCCCATTTTTTCCCATAAGGACGGGGCCTTTTCTACTGATGCAGCCAACGCTGCTTGTTTTGAGTTGGCTAAATCAACGGCAGTTTTATATTCTAAAATACTGGCTGTTAATGCACGCTTTGCGGCTGCTTCTTTTTCCGTCCCCGCTATCAGTGACAAATGCAACTGAGCCATTTCTATCATTGGCGCTATTGCTTTAACCCGAGTATTTGCCAGCGTAACTTCAGTCTGTAGCAATTCCAGTGCAGTTACTTTTGCCGCTGCTTGCGAGGCGGCATATTCACGAGCGGCAATGGCGCTATTAACCATTGCTGCACCCGATTTAACTAAGCCCTGCAGCAAAGTTATTCCATAAATAGTGGCAATCGTCAGCGCAGTTTCTGCCAGCGGCTTAAAGTTATCAGCTGCAAATTTAATGGTATTGGCAAGCTTGGCGGTGGCGCCATTAGCGGCATCTGCTTCGCCAATATACTGGGTAAATTTATTACTAACCAGCGTTAAAGCACCGCCTACTGTCAATGGCAATTCAGCAAACTTCTTGGCGACTTCCGGCGCAACGTTAATCAAGGCATTGATTAATTTATCGCCGGTAATTTGGCCCTGCTCGCCTAACGTTTTTAATGCCGTGACTGGTACGCCTAAGCCATCAGCCAATGCTTGCGCCAGACCGGTGGAGTTTTCCAGAATTGATTTAAGCTCATCGCCCGCCAGCACGCCGGACCCTAACGCTTGGCTAAACTGCAACAATGCCGCCGAATCTTGTGCAGCACCTTGGCTGGTTAGCTGGATAGCCTGGTTAAGGGTTTCAGTAATGCCGATCGATTGCTGTTGCGTGCCGCCTAGCTGTTTTACCGCACGATCAACTTTTATGTATGCATCGGTCGTCGCGCTTAATTCGGTGCGGGTGCGTTGGGCAACGTTAAACAGCTCAGTTTGCGCAGTGACAAATTCGTTAGTGGAATCCGAGGCAATCTTAATGCGCGATTGCATGGTTTTGTAACCATCAGCTACATCAATCACTTTGCTGATTTGGTTGCCGATAATTTCGGAAACCTTAATCGCTAAAAAGCCGCTTAATGCGGTTTTTAGGCTATTCAGTTGGTCATTGATTGATTGCAGCCCTGCACGAGTTTTACCAAACGCACCACTTGTTTGGTCCTCACCCTTAATGACAATCTTCAGATTTAAATCGTCAGCCATATTATGTTTTTAAAGTATCTAAAACAGTCATAAAAAACCCCCAGCCATAATCCCAAACCTCAGCATGGCCCATCCCAATCAATGCTACACACGCCTTATCAAGATCGCGCGTCACATGCGTTGGATTTGGGCCTTTTTTAGCGACTTTATAGAGTGCTTGGTTAACGTCATCCCAGCCGATCATTAATGCCCCCAGCTGCTCACCGGTTAAATTGGCAAATGTCCAAGCTGCTGGCAGATCGACTAATTGCTGTACAAACGCCTCAGCGATAACAAACCGCTCTCCTAATAAATCAGTGAGCGGTTTGTCTGTTAGACCCATGCCAGGTGTTACCAGATAACGCACATCGCGCACACGCATTTCCTGAATGACCGCGATGTTTGTTGCATCTAATAAAACAACCTTGCGCAATTGCATACTTACGAATAAGTCACAGGATCACGCAAATACAAATCTGCGACTTCGCCATTGAGCAAAATACAGCTGCCGGATAACTCAAAGTCAGAGTAATCATTGCCAATCAATGACAGCTCTTTAGAGGGTGATAACGTGACCTTAGGTACTTCCAGAACTGCTAAATTGCCTGTTTCAGAGTTAGACAATCTGCCAATCAACTTAACGTCGACTTTCGATTGCGTACCTACTTGAATGGTTGTGCCAGCAATCGCGCCATAGGTGTAATTGATAGCGCTGGTCGCATTATTGGCAATGGTACCGGTTGATAAAATGCGGATTAAACCCAGCTGGCCATCAACCTCATAATCGACATTAATAGTTTTGCCGGTGATAACTACTGCAGAAATGTTTTTATGCGCCAGTTGATACCACTTGTCATGCTCAGCAGATGCCAACGACTCAGCTGACACTGTACCGCCTGCCACGGTATAAGCCGCGGTACTACCCAGCAAAAACAGCGCATATAAATCAGAGTTTGAGGCGTTGGCAGAAATTTTAATATCCGTGGGTGCCGTCCGGGCAAACGAGCCACGCACTTTGCCCGATTGACCGGTTAAATTCGATTTACGGGTTTTAACCTCGTTGGTGGCTTTAATCGTAAAGCCGGTTACTTCAAACGGGCCAATTGCCTTGGCTTGCAGCACGTTATTGACATAACGTTGCGCAAAGATGGTGCCTTCATAAATCAGGCCTTGTTGGGTATTTGCATCAGCCATGGTTAGCCCTCGATAACGTTATGTTTCAGTAAAAATGCCGCTTCATCGTGGGTAACATCAATTATGGTGCCCACGGGAATAGCGATGCCTTTATGCTCATGATTATCAGTAATCACTTTTACTGATACTAAATCCGGGGTGGGTTCTTTTTTTTCAGCCATGCGGCCTCCTAAGTAAAAATACGGGTGGAAAAAGCGAACGGAGTCAGACCATAGCCATTGATATAGCCGGTCATATATTGAGATTGCACGCGGTAAAGATGGCCATGGTCAGCATCGAGCTTGATGCCCTGCAGCTTTAGTACATCTTTAATAATTAAATCAGCATCAGCTTGTGCAGCCGCACCGGATATATCCGCGACATTACGCACAGAAACAACTACCGACCAGATCTGGTCGACAATTTGATTTTTGCCATGATTACGATTTGATTTATCGCCGGACAGCACCTTGTCGGCTTGGTGCCAAACAAAACAGGCAGGGGATTTTTGCAATAGCTCAGCAACCTGCTTCCAACCAGCCGCTGCTTGTACATGGCAAGGCGTAGCGGACTCCGCTAAATTAGCGAGTAATTGGGTTTGAATGAGTTTGCTAGCGCTGAAATATTCCATAGCAGATAGTGTAAAACTATCGCCATAGCAATCAGTTTAAAGCGCTTTAAGCGTTGGAGCGGGCGAGGGAGTTGAGGATTTACTTTAACTGTTTTTGCAGGGTTTTGATTTTAAACTCGTAATCAAGCGCGCGGTCGATCAGTTGTTTGATGGCGTGGATACTGAGCATGTAGCGGTCTGGTTGGGTGCCGTGCAGTAAATCTGCAGCAAGATGGGCGATGCTGAAAAAGATCATTTTAATGTCGGATTCGAGCAAACGGATGGCGCGCTCGATGTTGGCATCTTCACCCCCTTTATCAAAGGGGGCTGGAGGGGGATTGTCAGTAGCCACCGCCATCCCTGCCAAATATAGGAGTAACTGAAACAAACTCGACGCTGTCATTGGGGCTGGTAGCAATGGTACCGGTCACGTCCGGCCCTATGCTGATCTGGCCTTTGGCGACCTGGCTTAAGTACTTTATCGCTTGGTCATAACGGGTTTGTACCTGCTCAGTAACAGCATCATCGTATAAATAGTATCGCGCTACATCACAACCAATACGCACCAGGTTGGCAGGTACGGACACTAACGGCAGGTAGGCGGTTAAATAGCCGTTGATTTCTGCCGTGGCGTCAGCGATAGCTTGATCGAGCACGGTGTAATCAATGCTGCCGATATTGTTGCGGTCGGTTAGCTGGATAAGCTCGGCTGCGCTGAAGCGGTCGGTTAAATCCAGCGCAGTGCAGTAGGGCATATCAATTCACCTTTACACACTGCATCAATAAAATTTCAAAAGATGGGCCTGGCGCTGCACTTGCCATTGTCGGCATGCTGAAACCCGCTCGTATCTCTCTTAGTATCTCCGCATCACCCAGGCTAAATACTGCCGATTCATATAAAAACACATCGCCAACTGCTAGAGCTGGCTGCAATGTCTCTATATCAAACGAGCTATGCAATTGGTTAATCCGGAATTGCTTAGTATTAGTATGGTCAGCTTTTTGTATTGATACCGCATTGCCATTGCAAATACCGTGGGCATTAGTCGGGTCAATCACTCTAACTTTAATGTAGATTTTAAACAGCCCAGTCTCGTTACCTGTGAATGGGATGGTGTTGTTATATGGGGCTACGTACTGCCCTTTATCTGTAATAGCGCCGATTTGATTGGTATAAACATTACTACCAGCGTTTGAGATTGGGAATATTGCGCCATCAATTGATTTAATAACAGTTCCAGCTGATAGATTGGTACCCCCGCCATTGACATCTTTAATCGCGTGAATTGCCTTAATGCCACTTGAGCCAGCAGGGAAGCCTTTACTCAATAACGGGTTGGGTGCAAACGTCTTGCCACTAGCAGTTGAGTATGGATTGGTAGGTATCGATGCTTTTGTAGCAAATAGATAACCCAGTTGGTTTAAAAACAGTTTAGCTTCTAAAAGCATACCCGTTGCGTTGGGATGTATATTGCCCAATGTATTAGGATCACCTGGGATACCGGACGCATCATAAGCATCTCTGTAATAAAGCGGGTTGGCTCTAAATAGCCGTCTATTACCATAAAATAACGAGCTACCACTGTCTTCAATAATGACGCTTGGCTCTGAGTAGCTCAAACACCAGTCGCTGATAATATTGGCCTGTACTAACGGATTAGCTGCGGCAAACATAGTTTTGCTGGCATTATCAGTCGGGCCGATATTAGATAGGACAATAACAATGTTAGGCCAACGCGACTTAAGAATTCGGATTATCTCCTTAGCATTGTTAATACTTTTATAGCCGTCTAATCCGCCATAACTATAGCCGTCAATGACTTGTATTGTGTCATTTGTATGCACTACATCATTTTCAAAAATATCTGATAAATAAAAAATATCCGGCGTATCTATAAACCTATCCAACAGCCCATGTCGCAGTCTGTAAAGAAACTGATCTGTAAATCCTCCGTCAGTACCGTAACATCCGTAATCATCTAATGTTTCTGGGCTACCGTTCACACTATTTTGGTCGTCATAGCAAAACCAAGGGGTTAGCGAGCGCCACTTTAACGGCGTATCAGCAGGTACCTCATTTAACGAGCTGGTAGCTTCGCAGTTGTAATACCCAGTAACTGAGCCAGCGACAGTTTCAACAACCGCCGTATCATTTTTAACAAAAAACTGCCCAACTGTTGAATTTGGCGAACCGATAGAAGTCCAGTTAACACCAGTGCCAGCAGTTAATATTCGGTATGTTTTACCTGCTACAAGATTGGTAGTAGCAACAGTATTTTTTACCTTGTCGCCATACCCATAAGTTTTAATTGATGACCAATCACCGCTATAAGCATCGGCATTTCCGAAGCCATTGTATGGAGCACCTGAATCTGTATGTTTAACAAAATTACCTAGTGTTCTGCATCGTTCAAACCCTCCCTCGGTTAGTGCGAATAGTTGGTTTATAAAGCCATCAGCTGCAAACGCCCTTGGAACCCAATACTCATAGAGTGATTGGGCTGATATTGAGCAGCCCATTGATGCTAGTTTGGGTCGGCGACCTTTCCAGGGAAGATCTACCCCATTGATTTTCGTACTGCCCCTAGCATTTGTAAAATTAACCGATTGAGATGCAGCGGAATAATTGTAATCCCGGTCAAACGACTTAACGGCTACGCTATGCTCGCCTGCAGATAGCCCGACCAGCGATATTGACGTGGTTGGACTCGTGGCAGTCGGTGTAGCACTATCATCCAAAAACGCCGCATATCCCACTACCCCCACTGCATCAGTAGAGGCCGATACAGTTATCGTTGCCCCATTATCAGTAATATTGCTGATCACCGGCACACCGGGTGCAGTGGGTGCCGTGGTATCAGCAGCACGCGGGTTGGTTACCGCGGGCAAGGGCTGCCCCGACAACTTTGAGAATATGCGGCTTTTGCTGACCATTTGTTACTCCGTTACGTCGCTAACTGTTGATTTAACCGACTTCTTTTTTACAGTTGGCTTGTCATTCGAAATTGCCTGGGCTTCCTGAACATCCTGGACATCCTGAACATCCTGAACATCCTGAACATCCTGAACATCCTGAACATCCTGGACATCCTGGACATCCTGGACATCCTGAACACCCTGAACATCCTGGACATCCTGGACATCCTGAACACCCTGAACATCCTGAACATCCTGAACATCCTGAACATCCTGAACATCCTGAACATCCTGAACATCCTGGACATCCTGGACATCCTGGACATCTTCCAACCATTCCGCCGGTTCAATCGCCCCCAACGCGATCAATTCATCGGCATCATCAATATCGATGTCATCGACCGTAATCAATGCATTGACAGCCAGGGCATAGCCATCATGCTTGATAGGGTCGATAACCCGGTATCCCGTTACTTTAATAGTCGTACCGGGCATCTTAAGCGACCGCCGCGCTGATTAAATAGCCCGCCTCAGCACCTGCAATAACTGGTGCAACTTCATCGATAATGGGAAAAATCCATGAGCGGGTATTCTTTTCATAGTACGGCTGATCGGCCACCGGGTAATTACGCAGTCGGTAGGTATAGCCATAACTGGGCGTACCTCTTGCCGCCAATGTAGCGGTGCGGGTATAGGCGACTACGACATTTTTACCCCACACATCGACATTGGTATCTGAGCCATCAAGGGCAATGGCATCACCGACCAAAAATGTCTCGACATCAAAAATAGCCGCCATTTGCTCTTTGGTTAATCGCGGCTGGCTATTGCCACCGACGATGGAGATAACGCCGTTTAAAATCGCGGCATCAACCAGTTTAGGGTGGCGTTTTAAAATCTTCCAGACCTTGGGGCCGACTACGACAGTATTGGGCCGCTGGCCAGTAGTCGCTCGAATCGCTTCAATCGCGGCATCGACATCGCCGATCGGGTCGGAGTTGGTATAGTCAGACCATTGACTGGTACCGGATAGCGTCACCTTATTACCGACCGGGTAATTGGCCGCAGTAGTGGCTAAGGTGGCCTGTTCGATTTCCAAGCGTAAATCGATAATGTCCTTAGTTGTCAGCACTGTGGTGCTGCTCATATCAATACCCGGCACGACATTGGCTTCTTCATCGATTTCAACCGGCAATACACCTTCCAGTGCTTGCTGGGTCAGCGAAAATTTACCACCTGAAAAACCTACGTTGATACGGCTGATATTACTGCCCGGTGAGCGAGCCAGGTTATATTGGCGCCAAGCGCTTTTATCAAACGTGATAATGGTGCCGCCGCGGGCGCCGACGACCACTGGCGGAAATAACGCCATACCAACAAACGAGTCATTGCGGTAACCGCGCGCAACGGTGCTTAAAACAGGATCGACAACGCGTGCAGCGCCGGGGGTAAGTTGTGGCATGTTTAACTCCTTAGTTTTGGATCAAAATAACTTCGACAAATTGTCCAGCCGCCGAGGCGACTTCGCCCGGTGCCAACCTGCCTAACGTGACGCCTGCCGATTTGGTTACCGCTCGGCCAGAGGCATCAGCCTCGACCAGGGCATTGGCAGCGATAGCTGCCCCTGCCTCAACAACTGCAGAGCCCATAATATCAACCGAGACGAGGTCGCCCGATACTCCGGCAGTGCGGGTTACGCCCAAAGCATTACCAGCTGCACCCGCTTGCGCGCCCAACCCGGTAACGAAGCGATTGGCAACAACAGTGGCGGTCAACCGTAGCGAGCGGGCAAATAAAGAAGTGGATTGTCTACTCATAAAAGCTCCTGTTATTTAGAGACCGCATGCAATGCGGTTTGGTAGTCGGTTTGATGCGCGGCCTGGTAAGCGAGTGCCGCGTTATGTGTTTTTAATGCGCCTACATCAACAGACAGCCCGTCTGGGGCGGAAAAATTGACGGTGTGCACATCTTCAGTATTGCCTGCCGCTAACTCGTTAAACTCAATCCGCTTAGGCAATTTGGCAATTAATGCCTTAGCGCTATCCAATAGCGGCTTTTTAACATCGCCATCGCTAAACTCAACAACATCTTCTGGGGCTGCTACAAAATCCAGCAAGGCAACTGCTCCCTCTTTTTCAGTAGGTAACAAAGTGCCCGCCTTGATAAGGCTCTCGGCAAATGCGACATGGTCGCTGTGTTTTGCCGCGGCGCTGGCATTCTTCTGCACTTCGGCAAAATCCGCTTGCTGCTTTTTTAACGCATTATTTTCCGCCTCCAGCTCGATGAGCCTGGCTTTATCTTCTACAGACATACTGTCTCCGGGGTTAAGTTCTTGGTAAGAGGGGGATGATGTATCGGCGGCTTCTTCGCGCAATTCATCCTGCGCGGATTGCTCCAGCTGTTGCACGGCGCTTTGAGGGATAGTTTGATCGGCTTCTTCCAGGCTAAATTTGGTGATAAAAAACTCACGTAAATTGCGCCATAGACTGGCATTTTGCACATCGTCGTATTCGTTAAAATCGACAATGCCTTGCTCGTTATCTGCAAAAGACGGATTGCGCATGCCTTTTACAGCAGGCGGTTGCGCCCCTAAAAATCCGACATGACGCAAATAAAACACGCCGGGTACCGGATTGCTTGGCGAGTCTGGCGAGTAAAACGAGGCACTGATTTTTTTAAATGCGCCGCTGGCGACCAGCTCGGCAAAATCGGGATTGACTTGAATGGGGTCAGCTTCCAGCGTGTTACCAGCAAAGCTTAAGGCTTTAATCCAGCCATAAGCAGGGCCGTCGGCTTTGGGATGGCCCACAACAATCGGTGCTTCATGTAGCGCCGGATCGTAAGCCGCCGCTGAAGCCAGCAAGTCAGTTTCAGAAAAGCTCAGCGTGGCACCATTCATGGCAGTGTGCTGGCCGGTTTTGAATATTTGGAGTTTTTTTGTCATGGCTGCAGTTTATGCAACCAGGGTGGGAGTTTGGTTTAAAGCGCTTTAAGGTTTGTGAAGGATGACAACCATTGGGAGGATGTCCTCGCAATGGTCTTAGATCTGCAGGATGGGTAGAGCATTGCGCAACCCATCATAAATAGAATAGTTTTATTTTTCCGCTTGCGGGATATAGCAGTAACGAACAAGGCTGGTTTTATCTGGGCAATGCTTATCGGCTTCTATGCGGTCCTTCTTGTCTGTTGATAGTATCGATATAAAGCCCTTTGCTGCTAAGCACTCACCATAAAGCTTTTGCTTTTCTCGCTCCATTTTATCAGCATGTCTTAATTTATTTTGTTGATCTGCTTGTATAGCAGACAGCTGGCTTAAGCTGTTTTCCAAGCCCATACCCGATACATAGGCCCGTGTCTGCTCAGGCGCTGCTGTATCTATGGTTGCTCTATGTGACTCATATTCGCATTCAGCCGTGGCTTTGTCATAGTCAACTTGGGTAGCTGATTGATTAAATTTATTATGGACCATATAAATAGGTGGGGCATCTTCCTGCCAAAGCGGCAACCCAGCTGCGCAATAAAAATAATTAACTGAATTTATCCAGCCTGTATCCTTGTTTTTATTAACGACCGCTGTATTGCCATCAAACTTAGTCGCCCGCTTTTTAAACCATTCAGCGTCGTTTTCACAATCCACTGCACTGCAATTATCAACCCCAGCAGCCCGGCATGGCTGTTGATAGGCGGTTTCAATTATTTTTACTTCTTGCCAGCCGGGATACTTAAGATTCGCACAGCCCGTCAGCGCCACGCTGACAGCTATTGCGGTTAGGGTTAGTTTCTTCATAGTTTCCTCTAGTGTTTTTAATTAGTAACCAAATTTTTATTTTTAATAGTTTTAGACCGGGCTGCCCGCATTTCGCGAATCAACGCCGCAACATGGTCTCGCCAATCGATATATCGAGCGATATGATGAACTTCACGAGACGTTACAAAACTATACTGGGTAACATCAGCTGGACCCACAACAGCGTTTTTTGATGATCCCAATCGGGTCTCTAACTGGATAAAAACGACATCAGCCCGCAGTTCATAATGATAATGGATGCATCGACTCGGCGGGAGTGCAGCAACCCAGTTTAAATAATCGTAGCGATCCGATGGGTTATTAAAACGCGGTTGATTTTTTTGCATTACTATTTCCTCTACTTTTAATGACAATGTAGCGTTTATAAACGGTTTATGGGGTCGCTGAATAGCGTCATCGGCCTTTTGCAGTATCGTTATCGCAGTTTTTACAAAAAAACGCCTTAAATCGCTTTATTTTGCGGTTTAATCAAATAGCCCTTGTTGGCCGTCATTGTTGTATTTTTTATGCATCTCATCGGTAATACAGACTAAAACCCCTGGGAAGGTTTTGCATAAAAAAATGGATACTCGATTGGCTAGGTCTTTAGCAACAGACTCATTTAATCCGCACAATACTAATTCCGCGGGTAAAAAATCCTCGATCACAAATACTGTCACGGGCTTTTTACTGGCTTGCTCGGGCGGCAGTGGAAACATATCATGCTGCACTTTGCGTACCGAGGCTTTGCGCTGGCGTTTAATGATCGAGTAAATTTGCATAGTGCTGAGCGCGTGCTTAATCCCCAAATCGGCATGATTAGTGCCGTTAAATTCCCGCCAGATTGCATCGTCGCGTTGCTGGCAGTTGTTTTTGTAGCCGCTGGGTATGTACATGGAGCCGCCGCGAAAATTTAGCCAAATACAGTCAGACAACGCCCTTACACAGGCCAATGCGGTTTTTTCGCCGCGTTCAGCAACTACAGCATGGTATATAAATTCCTCCATTGCATGTAATACCTGCTCGCCGGTAATCATCTTGCCACCCACTTTTTCAGCTGCTCAATCAAGCGCTGTTTTTGGTAGCCGTTTAGCCACTGCAACGCCTCGATACCGTCGGTGGTTTTAAACTGGCTTTTTGCAAAGTTAACCAAGGCGCGCTCACTGGGGTCATTTACCTTGCCTAAGCCGTGCAGCTCCAGCCACAAGCCTCTAATCATTTTGCACTGATCATCATCGGCTTGTGGGCGGGTGCCCGCTTGCTTAGGTGGCTTTACTTTAAAGCCCAGCTTGCCCATGCGCTTAAGGACGTTTTCCAGCTCCCAGCCTTTTAACAGCGCTGCAGAGCGATGGCCTGCCTTGTTTTCTGACTGCAGCAAGTCGCGGTAGGTATCATCATCCAGCCCCAATTGCTTTTGCGCAATTTTCACTTTTTGCACCAGTTTTTTGCAATGTGCAATCTGTATAGCGGTACGTTGCTGCAAGTCAGTAGTCATTACAGTCTCCCGGTTAAAAAGGCGTTGGCCAAACCAGCATCAGGCACTCGATGTTTTGCAGCCGCGACCATGGCCTTGCCTTTACGTGACTGATATTCTTTTGGATAAGCCGGGTTAGTCTTCAGCCAGTTAGTAATAGCGGCGCGATCATACAAGTGACCATGGGGTAGGCCGTAAGGGATGACTGGGGCGGGCAGTGGATCTTTGGGGCGATTGCGCAAGCGCACGATGGTAGGGGCGCTAATGCCCAGCCAAGTTTGCAATTCTGCAGTGGTGAGTTTGTCGGTCATGATTGCACCTGGATGTTAAGTTCGGCGTTAAGTTGGGCCTCAAGCTCATTGGCTTCATTATCCCGTTCTGCCGCTAAGCGCATTTCCGCTTGATAGTCGCTGTTGCGATCGGCGTATTGCGCTGACTGGCGCAAGCGTTGGGCATTGGCGCGCAATGTAGCAATCTTCTCTTTCATGACAACTCCTGCTCAAAGGGGGTGATAACAAAATCTTCGACACCGGTTTTAATGCTGATGCCCGCCACGCCCGCCACCGCTTGCGGCTCGTTTAAAATCGCCTCTTTGTTGATTTCGTCTTTGCTGCGGATAAAGCGCGTCATGCCTAAGCGCAACAGGGTTTCAATCACCGATTCAGCTCCGCGTACTTGTACGCTGGGCGGGCGTTGTCGCCATTGCACAGAGCCGGTCACAAAGCCTGCTGATTTGGATTTGCCATTGTCGGTAAGCTCGGTGCGGTTAGCCTCGCACCAGCTTTGTACGCCCTCTTGCAACAGTTTCATTTGCTGCTGTTGCGGGGTAATGCGGCCGGTGTAATCATCGGTGATCATAGCGATAGCGTCATTCATCGCCGCTTGGGTAACGGCTATTTCCCGCTGCATGCGGCCGATCTGGTTGATGGCCTCTGCACATTCGTCACCGCTTTGCGGTACGTAGGCGGCGGCTTTGGCTGGTTGTTTAATGCGGTTAGGTTTACTCATCATTTTCTCCAGTTATTAATCAAGATCATCAGGTGGGCACTTTGCAAAAACCATTAGTGCCAGGCAAAACATGCCGACCAGTCCGCCAAACATAAACGTCAGTAGATAGCTAATATGGTTAAAAACAAATTCAAGCATTGGGTTTCTCCTCAGTCCACGTTACCCGGCAGCCATTCACGCGCGCATCTTTGCGCACAAATGGCCCGTGTTTATCATTGCCGGCACCACAAGGCACGCCGTGCAGTTTGTAGTTCATCGGGCAGTTATGAATTTCAATTTCCGGCACGCTGTCGGCGGTTAATGTCACGGATTTAGCCTCGATGCCGTATTGATCCAGAGCAGTGATAGCCCCGACCAATTTGCGGTTGTTGGTGCGCATGCGGTAAATGTTTGGATAGTGTTTAGATCTCATAACAACCCCTTGCTTGCTAAGGTGTGTGCAGTTTGTTTGCGGTGTTTAAAGGCGCGTAAGGTCCAGCGGGCACGCTTCCAGCGGTCCAGTGCCTCGCATGCCAGTTCAATGGCGACGTTGCGCTTGGCAATCTTGGTAGCCTCATTGCAGCGATAAACAAATTTCATTTTGACCCCCGGCCTTTTTGGCGTTGTTTAGCTAAGTTGATAGCGGCTTGCTTAACATCATGCACTTGCGGCTCAGTGCCACTTTCTCGGCGTTGGCCTTCGACGATCTGCTCGACATCATCAATGCTGATAAAACCCGCTTGAGCGTTAGGTAAGACAAACGATCTGGCATAGCCGGTGACAGTTTTGTAGTAATACTCAGTGTGCATATAGACTCCTACGCTTCACGGATTAAATCGCCACTGACCTTCGGGAAGCCCAGTTGGGCGGCCTGATTGAGTGCGGCTGTGACGAGGTTGTTAACCATCAATGGGTACATCAAGCTGATGGTTTCGGGTTTTTTCTTGCCATCGGTTTTGCTAAAGATCAGCCGGTCTCGGATGCCGTCGAAGGCATCTTTTTCAAAAGCATCGCCAATGTCTCTGCCGACACGGGCAAACTTAAAGCGCAGGTAGTCATCTAGCTGGGCATCCAGCGGGCTTAGCTCCACCAGCTCGCAGCGCTGCACCACCTCGCGCACCTCGGATGAGTTTTGCGAGAGTTTGGTTTTTAATTCGGTTTGGCCGATTAAGATGACAGACAATAGTTTTTTAAAACCATCCTCCAGCTCTAAAAAGCGTTTTAAGTGCTTAAGGGTTTGGGTATTAAGGGCATGGGCCTCTTCGATGATCAGGCAATGAGCAAAGCCATTGCGGCGACTGTCTTTTAAGATTCTGTGCAGTTGGCGGCTTTTAGCCTCCATTGATGCCCTGGGTGTTTCTGTAGGTGCTACAGATACGATAATGGCATCGGCAATAGAGGACGACTTCAGTGCTTTGCCTTTTTTATCGTTCTCTTCCATGCCCAGTACATAAGGCTCAATGATCACAATCGGCGCATCTTCGCGGGCAATGCGGTCGACCAGGTCACGGCGTAAGGTGGATTTACCGGCACCGGACTCGCCAATCACGGCAATAAAGCCGCCGAATTTAGCGGTGGCGAACATATATTCACGCACTTGCCGTATGCCGGGACTGCTGAATACGTCTTCAACGTCCTGTACGTCCTCGCTAAATGGATCTTTAAACAGGCTGAAATGTTTTTTGGCTTGTGGCGTTAAACTCTGTTTGCGTAGTAACATATCTGCGACCTCCTCGGTCAGTAAGTTGGCATCGTCAGTGATGCCATTATTTTCTGTCTCGACTGTTGACGCAGTCGGGACAGGTTCAAAATGTTCACTCTTTACCCAATATCCAGCATCATTCATCACGCTGGTTATCGATTCCTGCAGCTCGTCTCGCGGTGGGCTGGTCGGCCAAATATCCTTGTTGAGCAATTGCGCAATGGTTGCCGGACTAAGCCCAACCATACGGGCCAGCCACGCTTGGCTAATTTTGCAATCAACAAACATCTGTTTTAATGCAAGCATCTCGCCGCCTTAGCAACCACACCCAATTGCTCTGCTTGCTGCAAAACCTCCTCCGTGGTCATTTGCTCTTTAACAATCGTTGCCGCCAGCTCTTTAGCCTGTGCGGCCGTTTCCGCCAATAGGCCATCTACATGCCTTGCTACTGCATTAGCGGGGGATTGTGTGTCCATCTCACCACCAAAACGCATGCACTGGATGTGGATGCCTTTTTCGTTGTCTTCGATGACAAATATGATTTTCATTTTCTCTCCTGGGTTGATTGGTCTATCTCATAATCACAAACTAAAAAATGGTTTGAGCAATATAAAAATCCTGTTGAAACTACCTGCACCAATTTTGATTTGCATATTGGGCATGACTCCTCTGTGAGTCGATGTACACAGTTGCCATTGCCGCAATTCCATACATTGCAGGACCACATTAAACCGCCTGCAATTTAGCCCTGCCGCCTGCGGTTCTGCCCGCGCGCACATCAGCCAATACGTGTTCCAGTTCCGGCTCGGTAGCACCGGTAGGAAACCTTTTCGTTAAGTCCGCCAACATGGTCGGTTGGTAGTCATCGCCCAGCCTGCCTGCCAGCCACTTGGCCATGGCCGGGAAGGTCATGCGCTGCAATTCGGCCTCCCTGGCTTGCGGTAGATCAATATCGCGCCCGGTGGGCAAGATGCGCGTCGGTAGCTCTTCGCGGCCTAGATAGCTATGCGAGACGATGCCTTTACCGTCGTTAAGATGCTGAAATGGCCTAACGTTTTTGCGCAGCAGCTCTTCAGCTTCGGCCAAATTGACATCGCCATAGGCGGTTTGGGCAATCTGTTTGGCTGCGTGTTCGGCTTTGGTATGCGGCACGGCGCGAAACTCTTCACCGATGACCGGGTTGTCCATAGCGCGGCCAAAGGCGTCGAAGTCCTTAACGGGCTGCACCTCTACCAACAGCGCCTCTTTACCCAGCTGCTCGATAGCCACGCGCACAGTGCCATCGGCCAGCAGTAGTGGCGACACCTGGACCTTGTCGTTTTGGCTATAAAACTCAGCCCATTGCACCAGGCTATATTGCTGACTGCGACCTAGCTCCGGATGTACATAACTGATGACGTTATCGCGGACATTTCGGGTAACAGTTTTACCGGTTAAAAACCAGCGACAGACTTTTTCAGCAGGCAGCTTTACCAAGGCTTCCGGCGTTCTTAAGATGGTTTGCCAAAGCTCATCGCGGCTAAAAGCCTCGCCATTGGGCAATTTAATTCTGCTATCGACAAACTTGATAGCATTGGCGTTGTAGTCACGCACCCAGCGCTCAACAGATTCGTTAAGTTCTTCAACACAGCTCACCGGCTGATCGCGCAAACGGCTTTCAAACTGCATTTCGACAATGTTATTAGCGTTTTCAACACCGCCCTTTACCCACGCATGATGGGTGGCATGCGGCTCATGATCTACACCCATGGCATCCAGCCAGTTGCAGACAGCAGGGCTAGAGCGTTCCGAGCCCTTATCCCACAACAGCTTTTGCGGTACGCCATGCGACAAGCGATTGGATTGCTCACCCCAGGTGTACAGCAGAAAATCAAATAGGCAGTATTGGTTTTCGCCCGCCGCTTGGTAATAGCGGACATCAATCGACCGGCTGGCATGGTCCCAGCGCACATAGCGCCAGCATTTAAGTTTTACCTTTTCCATAGCCGCCGGTTTATTTTTATTAAACTCCGCCTCGGTCATAATCATTTGCCGTTTGCCGATGTAGTACACCAAGCAAAGCGATGGGTCGATCTGATGTACATGGTTTGGATGCAAACTACGCATGCGGCCATGGTTACGAGCATTGGCCTGGGATTTGGTATCTAGTCGATGATTGCGCAAAATACGGTTGATGGTGCCGGCGCTGACGTTAACTGTCATGCCATTGGCGTCGGCTATATTCATGGCCACGTTGGTGGGCTTAGTCGCTTTGCCGTTGGCACGCACCGACATGTTTTTAGTGGCGGCAATAAAGCTTAGTGTTTCCATAGGTAACTTGGTTTGCCCAGTATCGCTGCGCTTCTTGCGGCTGGCGTTATACCCGGCGAAGTTACTTAGCCAGCGCCATACGGTTTGTTTGCTGCGGCCATGGGTCGTTGAAAACGTATCGATCAACCGACCGCCTTCACCATGCGCCGCAACTTCCAATTGCCTGCGCAGTGTTAACAGCATTTCCATCATCTCCGCATTGGGTTTATTCATTGTTAACCACTCCGAAATAGCGCTCATTGGTCCAGCAGGGCAATACGTGCATCGCTGTAGGCACCTAGGGTGCGGTCGAATTGCATGCCCAGTGCCTGGACCATTTCCAGGCATTCGTTATGGATTCCAATCAATTCAGTCGCCAGGATTTCGCGAGCTTGGTTTAACGAGGCTTCTTCGGCTTCCGATGCCGGTTCTATCTTCATCGCCTCAGCACGCACAACATCCAATGCGCCCATGTTGTGCTTAATGTTTTTGCGCACAATTGCCAGTTGCTCAACATAACCTTTAAAGGCTTCAGGCCAATCTATATGCGCAGTGCGGCTGGTGTTTTCCAGCAAGGCGAGCCGTTCTTGTTTTTTGTTAAGCTCTTCGCTTTTGGCTTTGATTACGTCATCCTTAGCTTTGGCCAGCTCTTGAGATTCACGCAGGGCTTTTTTAAGTTCCGATGCGGACATAAGATCTATGGCTTCAAATGTGATACCCAATACACTGCCTTCTTGTCCCAGCTCTTCAATCTCATCATCATCAAGGATTAAAAGCTCCAGCATCTTGCTAGTATTTTCTTGATTCGCATTAAAACTTCCCAATCTGGGAAGTTTGGAGAACTTTCGAGCCAATTGCATAAATCGGTATGCTGTACTTTTACTAAATCCTAAAAGTGTTAATCGCTCTAAAAATTCACCATGAGGGGTTAGCTCTTTAAGCAGCAGCATCCGCTTACCAAGCTCTATACAAGCTTCTGCAGTCCTACGCTGATAAAATCTAATTCCATCCTCTAGCCCACCGACTGTCAGCGGGCCGTCATAGCTAACCTGCTTTGCTATCGCTATAACGTTTTCAGAAATGTGCGCCTCTATAGCTGCTAATTGACTAATTGCTTGTCCTGCTGCCTCTAATTCGGGTGTAGATTCTTGAATAAACTGCTCAACTTGATTTTCTAATTTAGTTCTCATTACTACTTCCTAGTCATACGGTCAAAAGCACGATTAACATCAGCTTCACTTGTGCCACCAAACAGTCTTTTTCTGCTCTCGGCAACTTGTTGTTCGGCAGCCTCAAGTGATCGCATGATCTGTACGGCGGCCCTTGCTAACTGGTGGCTAGGCCGAATCCGTCCTGTTTCTTGAATGCGCTCAGCAAAGCCTGCTGTGACCAGCGTGCCGACATAGCGGGTAATATCACTGGCACCAAAGCCGGTTTCCTTAACTAACTCAGTCGGGCTAAAGCCATGGGCGAAGTTACGAAGTAACACATCTAACACCGCAAGCACCTTGCCTGCGCTTTTGGTATCTTGGGTTTTGCCGGGTTGTTTAGTGGTTGTCATTATTTGTCCACCTTATATTTGATAACCACAAGGCCCGTAGCGTGGTCAGTCACGACAAACCTAACTAACTGAGCATCTGGTTTAGGTTTAGATTTAGTTTTTTTCATTGCTATTACTCCTCATCAAAAGGCAGCTCAGGCTGCCGGTATTTTTCGATATTGCCCCGGTGCCAGCTGGTATGCTCCAGGGACGTTTGTATGGCTGCCAGAGCGGCATCTACGTCGCTCAACTCGCTGTAAAAGCGCATGACCTCGCCCACCATTTGATGTGAGGCCACCTGCAATACCTGTACATCTACAGGGCCGCACTTTTTGCCACGCGGTACGTCGATAATGATTTTTCCGTTACTTTCAACCAGCCAGCGGCTGACGTAATCAATACCGCAGGCATGCTCAAAACTTTTGATGTACTTTGTGGGCATGTCGGCTTCATCAATCCACTTATAAACCGTCCACTTCTTATGCCCCATCAAGTCGGCGACATTGTCGATTGACCGGTTGTACTGCTCTTTGGCAAACCGCACATCCCACTGGAAAGCATCCCGCAAATCTAATGGCCTAACCGCCTTCCAATTCCTTGCCCTCATTGGACACCCCTGTTTTTTAATGCATGCAAACAAATAAACGTTTTGCATATTGTGCAAAGCTGTTTTACATTGCCAAAATAAGCCCGACTTAAATCAACTCGGGAAAACACCATGAACACACAATATGAAGAGCTCAGCGGACGTATAGAGGGGCTGGCTGACTTTGTCCTGGCCTTAACAGCTACGCTGGAGATAGACAATCTGATTAATGGCGAATTGCTCACTGAGCGTATCCATCAGTCGGCACAGTTGCGGACAATTCCTGATCGACCCGATTGCACAAAAGCTGCTCGCCAAATGCTGCTTGGGATGGCGACCCAGCTTGAGAGCATGAGATCGGCACGCCAATTAATGGGCTGTTAAGGTCGAAACCGAATTCGCTGTAGTTAGACATGACAGGCTCCCAATTAACGTTTAACAAAATGCGTAGCTGAAAATGACCGAACAAACTCTAACCACTGAAGAGCGATTTGACGTACTTGAAACTGTATTGCAGACGCTGTTGTTGGGTGCCTTACAGGATAAACCGGACATTCAGCGACAACTGGCTGAGCATCTGAACACAGCGATAGAAGCTTCTCAGCGGCACCAGACCCGGCCTGCGCATGTACTGCATGAACTACAACGCTACGCAGATGCTCTGGTAATGCTTGATAGTGTTGCGGCGCCGCTACGACCGTTTCTACGGCCTTAATAAGGGCGAGTTTTTTCTTTAGTCTGCGTTGGTCTATTAAGGCGTTATAAACATCCAGCACGCTAATGTTATGAGCCTTAGCAAGATCATGATGGTTATAGCCATTAAATTCGGCATAGACGGCGGTATTATTAATTGCCATGGCGATCTCCTAATGCAGTAAGCCAAGCTGATGGCAGCGGCGGCGGTTGGCGGTAATGGTGGATAGACTACGATGACCGGTTTTAGCAGCGATAGCAGCGCGGGATTCACCGTCTTCGGTGCCTTGTGCGACGACTAGCAAATGGGGACGCAAGATAGATAGCGCATTGGCTTCGCGCTTAGTTTTTGCCTTTAAAGCGGTTTCCATGTTGCGGAAGTCGGTTAAGAAATCGATCTTCCATTGCAGGGCTTGTTTGCCGGTGAAGCCCATGGCTAGGATGGCAAAACCATCATGGGTGATTTTGTACATAGGCAGTGTTCTTCTGGTCGAATCTTGGTATGAGCTGAGCTGAAAATTCAGCTCAGCAAACTCTTTATCAGGGCAATCGGAGAGCAACTTTTCAATGGACTGCAAAACGTTTTTATGTTGCTTTTGAAAATGCTCAGCCACTTTTAATGAGGTAGTAAAGGTATGACTATCAACTACATCGACAAGCAGGGTTTCTGGGAAAAGGTCTTTGTTCATAACGGGCTCCTAAGCAGCTTCTGATTTAAGGCCAAGCTTTACAGCAATTTCATGGCCTTTGCCAAAGCGGGCTTTGTTTTGGCCATTGATAACGCGGTAAACCTCCCAACGTTGATAGCCGTGGTTTTTAGCCCAGTCAGCGACGGTTTCCCCGCGTTGTTGGAATTGTTGTTTAAGTTTTTCAGGGGTCATGGAATATCTCCGTTGTGATGTGTTTTAAACGTGCTCTAGTGGTATTTAATATATTCCACCATTTGGTGGATGTCAAACAATTGGTGTTTTTTAATGGAAATAAATAGAGCAGAAATTGCAATCAGGATTGTGGAAGAGCGCGCAAAGCTAGGATTTAGCCAGCGCGACTTTGCTAACCAACTGTTGGTTAGTGGCGAAACAGTTAGAAGATATGAGATTGGTGAAAGAGAAATGGGCGTTGAGTTTTTGGCTCGTGCGGCGGCTCTAGGTGTTGATGTGCAATATGTATTGACTGGAGTAGCTTCGAAAAATAAGGCTGAGGTAGAAGCTGCAATACAGCCATCAATGGCAATCAACGGCAGTACGAATGTAATTGGTATTGTTCAGAATGGTGCAACAGTTAATCAGATTAAAACTGATAGGCATGTGACTACGATTAAAGCTGAGGTTAAGCCAGGGGATGAGCATATAACCCAAGCGCAAGCCGCAAAGTTAACAGCGATAGTTAATGAAATTGTTGTATTGGAAGCTAAGTTAAAACAGCAGCCAAAATCACATCGTTCCGTTTGGGGAACTCTGAATGCACATATGGGAGTTACCCGTTATTTACTGATTCCGGCAATAGGCTTTGAAAAAGCCGAAAAGTATTTAAGGCAATGGATGGGGCGATTAAATTCAATGTCATCTGCACCAATAAAAGATGGCGATGCTTGGCGTAAGCGCAAATATGCTTATATCAAGATCAATTCAAAAGATGATCCAGATTCTGTTGATAAATACATCGCTAAGAATTTCAGCGCATCTAGTCTTTCAGATTTATCCAATGATGAATTGGATAAGGTATATCGATACGTTGCTGCAAAAAAAAGAAAATGATTTTAAAAAGTCTGCTCTGTCGCCTATTCAAACACCAATGGCAATTCAGACTAAAAAGCCTGGAAGGTCATAAGGTATTTATATGCAAGCGGTGCGGTAAGGAACTAATAATTTAAGGAGTTATGAGTGGATAACAGAGTAGTTGGTAAGTGGGAAATTTTAGCTGCACTTATTTTTGTAGTATTTATGATCTATAGATCTGCAAATGATTATACCGCCCAACCTAAATCAAGTAATGACTGGAATTATGCATTGCTATTGTGTCAACAGGTACTTGCAAATGCATCACGTGATCCAGGTTCAGCTAGCATCCCTTATGTTCCGAATGCAGGATCTGGCAATCAATACTATTTTGCCTGGGGGAATAGCACAACACATGCCCATATGAAAAATGGGCTGGGCATAGATGTGCCAGTTTCGGCATCCTGTTTTGTGGATGGGAATACCAACAGAATTACTGGGCTAACTCTAAATGGGGAAACACTTATTTAGATAGGCAGTCAAAGCTAGAATTGCGTGAAGAAAAAAAGAGGGCCGTAGGATGGGTAGAGCATCGCGAAACCCATCATTATCAGCATGGGTTTCACTGCGTTCTACCCATCCTACGAGCTACGAGCTATACAATAAACGCATAGCCTCACTCAGATTAAAGACTGAATAGTTACTTAATTTTTTCTTCGGTCAATCTAATTGATTGCTCAACTCGGTATTTGGCACGCTTAAAACTTTCCTTGCTGCAATTTAAATCAAAATCTTCATCTCGCATAAAATCACATGCCTCCCGCAAGCCAGTTATTAATGCATTTAATAGCAACACTATCATTGCTAATGGCAATAAAAAAATATGTGCTATTAACCAAATAAAATAGTTACTAACGGTTAACAAAACTAATAATTTAAGTGGGTTTATAAATTTTATTGTCATCGTCTGTATGCCTCTGGTGGTGGTATGTCGCTGGCTGGCAAGCGCAGCATTTTGCGCCATACCTGGTTGAATTTGTGGTTGTCTGCCGCGACTGCCTGCCATTGCTGTTCGGTTCGGCCCCGGCTTAGGTAAAAGTTTTTAATTGCTTGGTAGCGTTTATGTGCTCGTAGCAGCTGGGCGCGTTGATCTGGCATGGGTGTTACCAGTGCTCATACGTGCCCGATGTCCACAGGTTAAATTCACAGGCCCGGCGATTTATTAATCCCTGTATAAATTTACCGCGGCTTTTAGCCCATGCGCCCCAGGCTTTGCCTAATGTCGGGTATGGCGTTTTAGCCGCTGGGTTATTTATCAGTTTAACAATCGAGGACCCACGCAGGCCATTGATGCCGATGTTAAACGCCAATAAACACAGGGCATCAAATTGATGCTGTTGCAATGGTACGGTAATGCACTTTTTGATAGCGGCTTCAACCGGTTGCAAATCCTCACGAAATAATGCGGTAGCTTGCTGGTAACTGATGCCGTCTTGATACATCCACCAGTCGTTTTCTGCGATTAAATGCCCGCAGCCAATAGTTGCGCCGGTTACCCAGCGGTTGATAGTCAGGCCGGTTTGATCGTCGTAGGGATGCAGTTGCAGGGTTTCAATGTCGCTGAGCAGTTGCAGGCCTTTAGTGCTGATGGTTAGGGTATTATTGCTCATGGGCGTTCCGTTGGCTGCGTAGTTGTTGCGTTAGCTTGTTGACCTCATCACACCAATAAGGATCGCCGGTTTGGTCGGCCATTTTTTTGGCGTGGGCGAGATCTTGATTAAGCTTTTGCGTCGCTTGGGCGCGCTGGGCGGCTTGCTTTTGGGCTTGGTCGACGGGGGTTTCTTCTGTGTCTTGCCAGCGGCGTTCTGCTAGCCAGCCTTCGGCCATTTTGGCAACTTGGCCTTCTGGCAGGTTTTTACGGGCAGCTGCGGCACGTTTTGCGCCGGCAATTATTTTGTCGTATTCGGTTTTTGGTAATTCACCCAGTTGCAGCCAGCGCCCGGCCGCCCGGTCTTTGCTGGCTTTGTAGTCAAAGGCCAGCCAGAACAGGTCAAAGGCGGCTTTCATAGTCGGGTTAAGTTTGTCGTAGGCCTTGGTAATTTCATGCGGGCCGGTTTCTTTTAATGCGCCGTAGCCTTTTTCATCCAGCCGTTCCCATAGCTTTTCAGCATAGGCCAGGGTTTTATTAAGATCCCAATCCAACGCGGGCATAAACTGGATGCACGCCGCCTGAATAAATTCGCGTTTTTTCATTTTCTGCCCTCCTCAGTGCGGGGGCAGTATCTATTGATTAGTACCCCAATAAACTTAAAGCCCTTTAAAACTAAGGCGGTTAAGCAGTCGTCATACTGTGCCGCATGGTTAACGTTAGGAGGGTGTGATGATTTATATTTTGGTGTGTTTTGCAGTGTATTTAATGTGGGGCTGGCGATGTGAGCGTGAGCGGGCGGAGTTGCTGCATACGCGGTTTAAAAAGGATCAAAAAACCATTAGTACTGTCAATTATTTGTGGGCTCGTGAGCAGGCACGCAATACCCGGCTGCATAACCGCCTGGCTGCAGTGCGTAAAGCTGTCAATGAACCTAGACATAAAGGAGATTGCCAATGATAGGCATTGATGCAATTGCCAGCCTGGTATCTACCACGGTCGATAAAATTTGGCCAGACGCAAATATTGAGGCCCAAGCTAAAGCGGATACGCTAAAACAGGAGCTGACCAAGGAGCTGCAATACACACTGGGTCAAATTGATATTAATAAGATCGAAGCCGCCTCAAGTTCTGTATTTGTTGCAGGTTGGCGCCCAGCGGTAGGCTGGGCGGGGGCGTTTGGTTACGGTTATGAGTTTGTTATTAGACCGATTTTAAACGGACTGATTGTTGCCAGCGGTTTCCCACCGGTTTTTCCAGGGATTGAAATCGACGCCCTGGGCAGTTTGTTGTTTGGGCTATTGGGATTAGGCACGTTGCGGACGGTCGAAAAAGTAAAAGGAGTGGCTAGAAAATGAGGAAATCGTCCGCCATGCTAGCTGCTGCAATGCTATCAGTAACAACTATGTTGCCAACGCGATCAATAAAAATCCCCCGACGAATTGATATTGAAATTATCAACCCCTTTAAGCGATATGGTGTCAGCACTGGCAAGCGCCGCCGAAGCCGCGCAGAAGTACGGGGTTGGTAATGAAAGGCTTAGAAGTATTGCTCAATCCGGACGAGCACATGAACCCGGAAGAGGCCGCCGACCATGCTGCACAGTTTATTAATGACCTGGCGTTATTGCCGCATCAACAACGTGCAGCTGCAGACAAAGACGCACCACCCTCAACGGGCATCTGTAATGATTGCGGTAACGATATTGACCCTAGGCGCGTCGCGGCGTTACCGCATTGCACACGCTGCATATATTGCCAACAGGCCGAAGATAAAAAGGATAAACGCTATGGATCATGAGGCGGCAAAATTTTGGTTTGATGTGATCCAGACTGCGCTGATTGCAGTGATCGGCATCATGAACTGGCTAAACAATCGCCAGCGGGTAACCAATGCGACGATTGCCAAGCTGGAGAGCCATATCGATGAACGCCAGGATGACCACAACCAGCGGTTAACGCGGGTTGAACAGGATATGAAACACGCCCCAAAAACTCAGGATTTAGCCAAGATTTATGACCGATTAAACGGCATGGACGGTGGTTTTAATCAGCTAAAAGGCGAAATACATGGCATGGCGACGACGCTAAACCTGATTCATCATTATCTACTCGATAAAAAATAGGCTAACTATGGACTATCAACAACATATTACTGAGCACCGCCGATTGGCGGTGTTAAAGCTTTTAAACGATGCTGCAGCCTATACGCTGCATGAGCAGGATATTAAAAAAATCCTCTCCGCACATGGTCAAGCCACAGGCACCGACATTTTGCGGGCGGATCTGCAATGGTTACATGAGCAAGGTTTGGTGCTGGCTAGTCAGCCCGGTGGCGTTTGGATTGCAACACTGACTGCTAGAGGCGGTGATGTGCAGCAAGGGCTATCGACTGTACCAGGCGTAGCGCGTCCGGAGCCGGTTTGATGCCGCCACGCGCTGCCATTGCTGCCTTGCCGGATGAAGTTTTAAGCGGACTTAATACTCGCCTGGTTGATAACAGTTTTGGTGATTACGATGGCTTAGCCGCTTGGTTACAAGAGCAAGGCTATCAAATCAGCCGCTCGGCCGTGGGTCGTTATGGTGCCGATCTTAAGGGCAAGATGGAAAAGTCTATGGCGCGCGCCCGTGAGCGCATGGAGATTGCTAAAGCCCTGCGTGGTGCCAGCGATGATGAAAAAGCCGCGCTCATGGAAGCCAATGAAATGGTGGCTATGGACCAGATTATGGATATGTTTGAGGAAGTCAGCGGCCTAGAGATTGGCGAGCGTATGGCAGCTGTGCCTAAGCTGGTGCGGGCCATTGCCGATTTGAATCGATCAGCGATTGGTTCGGCGAAGTGGAAGAAGGAGTTTGAGGCGGAAGCCAAGCGGTTAGCGCGGGAAGAGGCTACTGAAAAAGCAGCGGCCGTTGCAAAACGTAGCGGATTAAGTGCTGATGCGATAGCCGCATTTAAGCGCGAAATGCTGGGCGTACCCGCATGACGATCAATTTGCCCTCAATTCTCTATCCGTCTCAGCAACGCTGGATAGCTGACGATAGCCGATTTAAGGTGGCTGAAAAGGCCCGCCGTACTGGTATTACCTTCGCGGAGGCGGCCGATAATGTACTGATTGCTGGTGCGGATAAATCCGCCGGTGGTCAAAACGTGTATTACATCGGCACCGACAAAGATATGACGGAAGAATATATCGATGCCTGTGCCAGTTGGGCCAAGATGTTTAACCGGGCGGCCTCAGCGATCGGCGAGGGATTGTGGGATGAGGATAAGGAAGACAGCCACATTAAGACCTATACCATCCGCTTTCCGGAATCCGGGTTCAAGATTACGGCGCTGGCGTCCAGACCGCGTAAATTAAGGGGTCGACAAGGCATTCTGGTTGGAGATGAGGCGGCATTCCAGGATGATTTGCGTGCATTAAAAAAAGCCGCGATGGCTTTTTTAATTTGGGGCGGCAAAGTGCGTTTTATATCTACGCATGATGGCGAGGAAAATCAATTTAATCAGCTGATTGAGGAAATACGTGCAGGCAAACAGCGAGGCACGATCCATCGAATACCATTTAGACAGGCTGTTGCAGAAGGGCTATTTCAACGTATCTGCTTGCGCCTGGGCAAGGTCTGGACGCCAGACGCCGAACTGGAGTTTTTAGGAGACACATACGATTATTACGGCGACGATGCAGATGAGGAGCTCGATTTAGTGCCGTCGAAAGGTGGTGGAGTTTATTTAAACATGGGGCTGGTCTTGTCCCGGATGACCCACAAAACACCCATTGCGCGCGGCGCATGGGAACCTAAGTTTGCCTGGGAAAGTGAGGAAACTCGCTGGGAGACTGTAAAAATGTGGTGCGATGAAAATCTGTTGCCGCATTTGCAAAACCTTGATCCCAAGCGGGCGCACGGTATGGGCGGCGACTATGGCCGGGTAGGCGATTTAACAGTTTATCCAATTCTGGAGGAAGGCACGGATTTGGTACGGCGGGTTAAATTGTGGATCGAGCTGTCGGTTTGCCCCTATCGCCAGCAAGAACAGATTTTTAATTACATTGCCGACCGCTTGCCGCGCTTTCGCGGTGCAGCGCTGGACGGGCGAGGCATTGGGTCAACGTTGGCGGAGTTTGCAAAGCAGAAATACGGCTCGAAAATCGAGCTGGTAATGGCCAGCCAAACTTTTTACCTGGAAAACATGCCGCCCTTTAAGGCCGACCTGGAAGACGGCACGTTGACTGATATCCCGAAGGACGATCAAGTGCGTGACGATTTGCTGGCAATCAGAAAAACCAAGGGTGTACCGTCGGTACCGGAAGCTAAATCGCAGAAAAAAAGCGCCGACGGCAAAAAGCTACAGCGGCATGGCGATGGTGCTATCGCGCTGTTTTTAGCTAATTACGCCATGGCTAAACCACCACAAGAAATAGATTTTGCTGCGACTGGCACGCGTGTTTCCAATGCCGACAACCCCACCTATACCGATCGCGGCTTTGGTACTGTCGCTGGTGGCAATGATTTTTCAGGATATTAATATGGCCAACTACGTACAAACCCAGCACGGCGTTATCGTTCCCGAAGCAGTTTTTGCAGAACGCATGCCCGCCAAACCCGAAGGCCGTGAGATTGCCACAGCAAGTAGTGGCCGCGATATTACCCGCGGATATCTGCCAGATAATATGATTATGGCAGCGGGTGATACGGTGCTGGCCGCGCGCGGTGGCGATTACAGTATTTATGAGGACATCGCCCGTGACGACCAGGTAAAAACCTGCCGTCAGCAACGCGAACTCGCGTTAATTGCTAAAGAATGGGGTGTAGAACCTGGTGACAGCAGCCGCAAGGCCAAGAAAGCGGCTGAACGTCTGGAGGCGGTGCTAGACCGGCTGGCATGGGATGATAAAACCCAGAAGATGCTCAGCGGCGTACTGTATGGCTTTGCGGTCGGCGAGGTGTTGTGGGCCACCGATGGCAGCGAAATCACTATTGACGATATTAAAGTACGCAATCGCTCCCGCTTTGGCTTTTTGCCCTCCGGCGAATTACGCTTGCGTACGCTGGGTAATCAAATGGATGGCGAAGCACTGCCGCCGGGTAAGTTTTGGGCATTTAGTTGCGGGGCTGATCATGATGATGAGCCCTACGGACTGGGCCTAGGCCACTATTTATATTGGCCGACGTTTTTCAAGAAAAACGGCATTAAGTTTTGGCTGCAGTTTTTGGAAAAATTCGGCCAGCCGACCGCGGTGGGTAAGTATCCAGTGGGGGCTGATCCGCAAGGTTCAGAAAATAGAAAATTATTGCAGGCTCTAGCAGCTATTTCGTCCAGCACCGCAATAACGATGCCTGAGAGCATGCAGGTTGATTTTCTGGAGGCCGCTCGTTCCGGTACCGCCGATTACACGGCACTTTATGACCGCATGAATGCATCGATTTCAAAGGTATATCTGGGGCATTCTGCCGGGGCAGATTCAACCCCGGGCAAGTTGGGTGGTGAAGATAATGCCGGTGAGGTGCGCGAGGATCTAATTAAGGCGGATGCTGATTTAGTATGTGGATCGTTTAACCGTGGGCCTGCGCGTTGGTTGACCTATTACAACGATGGTCCCGATGTTGCGCCGCCCAGAGTCTGGCGTAAAACTGAGCCGCCGGAAGATTTAAAAGCCGCGGCGGATAAAGATAAAACGCTGTTTGATATGGGCTTTAAGCCAACACTTAAGTATGTGACTGATAAATATGGCGCGGGCTATGAAGAAAAACCTGCGCCGGTACCGGATACAACCCTAGGGGGTATAGCCCCCGCCCAGAGCCAGCCTGCGCAGGTGGACAATCCTGCGCAGTTTGCTGAGCAATCCGATATCGACCCTACATCAACGGATTCGCAAACCGATTTATTAGCCGATGCCGCTGGGCCCGCAATTAAAAGCTGGGTGGATACCATCCGCGCCAAAGTTGAAGCTGCTGATAGCTTGGAAGCGCTGCGTGATGATCTACTGGCTAGCTATGCAGAATTAGATAGAGAAAAGCTGACTAATGTGATGACGCTGGCGTTTGCGGCGGCTGATTTGTCGGGGCGGTTTGATGTTAATGAGGGCGGGTGATGTCAGGGAAAATAGGTGCTTCAAATAAAAATAAAAGCATCGAATGGTATACGCCTAGATGGATATTCGATGAACTAGCTATAGATTTTGACCTTGACCCATGTAGCCCATACGACATGCTCACGCCTGTACCTGCCAGACGTAAATTAACGTTATATGATGATGGATTGATGCATGAGTGGAGCGGTAAGGTATGGTTAAACCCACCATATTGCAAGCAAACTCCGATATGGATGAAAAAGATGGAAAATCATCATAATGGTATTGCGCTAGTTTTTTCACGGACTGATTCAAAATGGTTTCAATCGTGTCTGCAGTCGGCCTCAGCAACGCTGTTTTTAGCAGGTCGTATAAAATTTGTGCCAGGCACAGAAAATCAGCATAAAAAATCAACTGCGGGGGCTGGCTCTGCTTTTTTTGCATGGGGGGATGATTGTAAATCAGCTCTAAAAAACCTCGCACATCGTGGTTTTTTTATATGTCGTTAAATCTATCCCCTACCCAAGTCGCCTTCAACGCCCGTGGCGATGGTAAATTCAACAAGCCTTTTCAAGAACAGGTCGATTTTTTACGCAATAAAATAAACCTGCCCACTGAGCATTACGACGATATTTTAAAAAGCGCCCACGATCGCGCGTTTGTTGTCGCAGGTGCTACTAAGGCGGATTTGTTAGCTGATTTCCATACTGCTATTAATAAAGCCGCCCAGGAAGGAAAAAGTATTCAGTGGTTTAAAAAGGAATTTGAAAGCATTGTGCAAAAGCACGGCTGGGAAGGCTGGACGGGCTCAGATACTAAGTCGGGCCGCGATTGGCGGGCACGTATTATCTATAAAACCAATCTTTCTGCTAGTTATGCCGCCGGTCGCTATGCACAGTTAACGCACCCGGATTTATTAAAGTCTCGTCCTTATTGGAAATACATCCACAACGATACCGTCGCGCACCCGCGCCCGCTGCATGTGGCATGGTCTGGGCTGGTATTGCGATACGATGATCCATTTTGGCAAACGCATTTTCCGCCCAATGGTTGGGGTTGTCGGTGCCGGATTACAGCTGTTTCCGCCAAAGAATATGATGGCGCGCAAGCACCCGATGAAGGTGTCTCTATATATAAGGATAGAGCGGGCAATAATCACGTTATCCCCAAGGGCATTGATTATGGCTGGGATTATGCGCCGGGGGCGAGTATTAGCCAGCAAACAAGTCAGTGTATTGCGGATAAAATCAAGACGTTGCCACCTTTATTAGGGCAGGCGTTTAAAGCCGATATCGATAAGGTTATTAATACTAACAGTGTAAGCAATTCCTTAACCCTTCCAGGTGGTAAAACTGGGTCAGTATTTAAAGCCGTTTTAACTGAGATCGATAATTTACACAGTATTGATGGATTACCAACAATACCTGCAAAATCTAGCCGAAGTGTTAGATACCAAGGTGTTTATCGGTTTTATCCATCAACTAATAAAGCGGCTGATATTCAACTATCATCATCAAGTGTAAATCCAGAATTAACCGTGGCGCATGAAATAGGCCACTTTATTGATCATCAGTCTTTTAATGCAGCAGGTGTTTTTAGCAGTATTAATGATGATTTGATGGCTGCTTTTAGACGGGCAGTCGATGAGAGCACGGCAACGGCCACCCTTAAAGAGTACGTAGCTACTGCCGCCGATAGCAATTCTCGTAAAAGAGCCAAATATTATTTATCGGCACACGAGCAATGGGCTAGAGCCTATGCACAGTGGGTTGCTGTCCGGAGCAATAACCAAGTCATGATTGATCAAGTAAATAAAATTATTGGCAACACTAAAAGCCCGGCATATAGTGCATCGCAATGGCTGGAGGCTGACTTTGAGCCAATCGCAAAAGCAATTGACGAAATATTTAACTCATTCGGATGGTTAAAATGACGACTAGCATAGATAGTACGATTGCCGACATTATGCAAAAGTACCCTGAAGATGAATGGCTGGATAGATGCCACAAAGCGTTGCCAGACGTTGATGATGGTGTAATTTTTAGTGCGTTTGAAATTTTTAGCGAAGGCGACGTTCAAGAATTATGATTACAGTCGAATTAGACGATACCAAAATCAAAAAAGCCTTGCAGGATTTGCAAAGCGCTACTGGTGACTTATCACCCGCTTTTCGTGAGATTGGCGAGCAACTAGTAGAGTCTACTAAGCAACGGTTTTCATCTGGTACCGGTCCAGATGGTAAGAAGTGGGCACCCAATAGCCAAGCAACGTATGAAGCCCATTTAAACCGTAAGAGCGGAATATTTAACGAAGGTGGCAAGCGAACTGGCACGAAGAAAGGTTACATTTTAAAAGACGGGCGTGCTGGAGCTCGTTCCGCAAACGTAGTCTCTGGCAAGCGGCCCTTAATTGATGAGGGCACGCTTATGCAGCAAATTAATTATGCTCTGCTTGGCAATAATGGATTGGAAGTTGGCAGCTCAATGGATTACGCCGCTATGCAACAATTTGGAGGTACTAAAGCCGAATTCTCACATCTTTGGGGTGACATTCCTGCTAGGCCATTTTTAGGCATATCAAGTGATGATGAATCTTCTATTTTAAGCACCATAGAAGATCATATTTTAAAAGCAATCTAGCCCATTTTTTCTATTGCACTATCTGCAACTATATTTCATTTTTAATTTGTAAAAATCGAAATTCATCCCTAAAAAAATCAATTTATCTCGTTTAATCCCGTTTAAATATCTCACCTCTGTTCAGCGTATGTTTTGAACCGTATGA
>Ga0208882_1000156_pt1 | contig 38288 bp, 27 predicted proteins | sample LakWasMet14_LOW5_2_FD_183862 | JGI IMG/M metagenome (GOLD analysis project Ga0208882, IMG submission 183862) | Freshwater sediment methanotrophic microbial communities from Lake Washington under simulated oxygen tension - Sediment Metagenome... | ecosystem: Environmental > Aquatic > Freshwater >...
AAAGATAAGCCATTACGGTTAAGCGAGCGCATTTCTATCAGACCCGGCAAGCCGGTCATACTGATTTCCAAAGGCACGGTAATAAAACGCTCAACTTCTTCCGGTGATTTTCCGGTTGCTTGTGTGGCAATCTGCACCTGCACGTTGGTTACATCGGGAAACGCATCCACAGAAAGTCTTTGTAATGCGAATACGCCTGCAATCATCAGTGCGACTGCAAACACCATCACAATCAGGCGCTGTTTAAGCGCCGCACGAATCAGAGATTCAATCATGCATTACTCCAATTCTTTGCGTTTACGTTCGTTGTTTACATGGAATGCGCCTTCAGCCACAACCACTTCACCTTCAGACACACCATTGACAATCGTCACCATGCCATCATGCTCTGCACCCAGTTCCACTTCGCGCAGGCGGAATTTGTTCGGTGTCAGCTGCACGTAAACATAAGTGGTGTCGTTCTCTCTTACAATACTTTGCAATGGCAGTGCCAGTTTGGATTCCGGGCGCGATTGAATCAGCATCGAAACCAGCATGTCCGGCTTGATCTCACGATTATCGTTTGTGAGATCAGAGCGCACAGTCACGGTTCTTGTTTCAGGGTTCACGACATCACCTTCATAAATCAGCTTGGCTTTATATTGCTTATCACCCAAAGCCGGGATCTCAACCACAACCTCTTCATCCACCTTGATCAGTTCAACCTGCTGTTCAGGCACTTCGGCCACGACCCATACATGCGAAAGATCAGCAATGATGAACAGCTCTTCTGCCGGCTGCACTACTTGCCCCAGGTTAACCTTGCGGCTGATAACGGTACCTGAAATACGCGACACCACATTGCTGTAAGAACGGATCTGTCCTGTCTGCATCAGCTTATTAATTGCAGACTCACTCATCCCCAGCACCAGCAGCTGGTCACGCGCTGCATTCAGCTCGGCCTGTGCCGCACTCAGTTCCGCTTCCCTGCGCTGCAATTCAGCCGCACCGATTACGTCAGCTTCCTGTAGCAAGCGCGCACGCTCAACCGCCTTGGTTTGCAAACCGATTTGCTGTGCGGCCTTGATGTAAACCAGCTGGTTCTGCGCCAGCTCTGTGCTGTTCAGCGTTGCCAGTACTTGCCCGTTTTTAACATTCTGGCCAAGTGTGGCTTCAATATCCCTGATGCGGCCAGTGACAGAAGCGCCGATTCTGGCCATACGCTGCTCATCCACCTGGATTGTGCCGGGAACCCGCAATGTCCCGCGCATTTCGATATTGCCTGCGGTATGCAGTTCGATCTGCTTAGCCAGTTGCTCTGTAATTTCAACAATATTAGGGTCAGCTACCTTGGCCTCGACTGGCGCCTCTTCTTTCTTCGAGTTACAGCCTGCCAGCAAAAAGCTGGCGGTACATAAAGCCAGAAACAGTTTTTTACCCGGTAAAGAATTTGAAAACATAGATGTAGCAGTCATTAAGATTTAACCTCCAAAAGTTCATAGCCAAGCAAGCGTTCAATTTCCAGCATGGTATTAATGTATTCGTAACGCGCAGATAAATAGTCTTTCCTCACAACACGCTTGGTGCGCTGCGCATCGAGGTAATCAAGAATGCCGCGCTCGCCAAAACGATAAGCGGCTTCTGCAACTTTAAGCACGGCTTCAGCCTGTGACAGCAAGCCATTCTCGAATGCGGCGACTTGCTGCTGTGCAATTAAATAACGCTGATAGGCTGATTCAATATCGCGTTTAATCGCCAGTTCACGGTCACTTAAAATCGCATTCACTTCCCTAACTTCTGCCGCGGCCTGTGCAATCGGGCCGCTGCGTTTATCCCAGACCGGCAGCGGAATTGAAATGCCCAGTCGCAGCTGGCGTAGATCAGGGTCTTGTTCGACACCGGCCTTGACCGTCAAACCTGGGTTGCGCAATTGCTCCTGCAGGCGCAGGTTTGCTTCTGAAGTTTTGATTGCAGCACGAATCTGCTTGAGCTGTGTCGCTTCATTGATGCGGTCACGCAGTTCATCAACCCTGGGCAGACTGGTGCTGAGCGGCAGGCCGCCAACCAGGCTGTAATCTTCCGGAATCGTGGCGCCGATCAAACCGCGCAGATAGGCTTTTGCCTCCGTAACCCTGACTCTGGCAGCATGATAATCACGCTCCGCCGCCAATGCTTCCGTATCGGCCTTGATGAGTTCGTATTTTGGCGATTCGCCGACATCAACACGCAGCTTGACGCGCTCGCGAATATCCTTGAGCAGATTGCTGTCCGCTTCGGCAATCTCAAGCACAGCCTGGCGCTGCAATACATCATAGAAAGCGCTTTTTACACGTGTGCGCACTTCAGTTTTTGTGAGCTCGATGCCCAGTGTCGCCACTTGAACATGACTCTCGGCAACCTCTCTCCTTGCATTGCGCACACCCGGAAAATCTATAGGCTGTGATAAGGAAACGCCCCAGTTGCCATTATTACCCTGCCCTCCAGGCGTTCTATAACTGGTAGGGCCGGCGCCAAACTCAAATTGCGGATTCGCATAGGTTGTTGCTGTAATCACCGAAGCCGTCGCTGAATCTTCCCGTGCTTTTGAAATATTGATTGAAGGATTTTGTTCTGCAGCAATCGTAACGATCTGCTCCAATGTGAAACTTGACGCGGAGTGCGCGGTATAACTGTGCGTCAGGCCAGCCAATATAAACAAAATAGAAGTTAAATAACTTTTTTTAGAGCCTGCCAACAACTCACTTGCACCAAAACTATGCATAAACAGTTTTTTCCTGAATGAATAATTGAACTTAATTAATTAACATTAACTAAATATCAAAAATTATTAAGATTGATTTCGCTGTGCGCAGGCAACGCCTATCATCAGGCATCACGCACATCAGCAACGAGCGGGCTTGTAAATCCAAGCAAGCTTAAAGGTTAAGCTTGCAAGAATTAAGCCATTGGGGAGTTAAGCGTTGGGGGGTCTTAGGTGAACCAGCAGGGTTGGTTCTTGATAGCTGGCGCTATAGAAGTAGTAGATGGAGCTATTTTCAGAAAATTGATTATATAAAACTGTAGCAATCGCGGCGGCATCGCCTGAGTCACGATTGTTATCTTTATCAAACTGCATCACGGTGGACTGGCCACTGCTGAATGCATCACTGGCGTGAGCATCAAAATTCTGCTGAACTACAGACGTAAAAATTGCGATTAATCCAAAGATTAACAGCAGTTTTTTTAAAACCATTTGCATCCGGGCAGTATTGAGGTTAATTGAGTTCAATTTATATGATAAAAATTCTGTTATTTAGAAAGTATTCTTAATGCCATGTCAAAAAACTGTAACTTTCCAAGCGCGGCAATTATAGCAACTTTTTCACAGTTGGCATGTATGTATCACTACTTCATCCATCCATTTGTAATTTACGAAGCAAAACGAATGATGCTAACATCGGTCAAATCTGAAATTTAATTCAACAGCTCAACCGAAAGCGCCTCTATGTTACTAAAACTGTTTTTTTACACGGCTGTACTGCTTATTGCAATATTAGGATACCGCAGCTTTGCACATGCCTCAAACAGCTTGGCGATTGGCGCAGATGCCCCAGATTTCACGCTGAATGATGCAAAAGGAAACAAACATTCTTTGTCTGACTACCGCGGCAAGTACTTAGTTCTGTATTTTTACCCGAAAAATGACACGCCAGGCTGCACCAAGGAGGCCTGCCACTTCCGGGATGATATGGTGCAGCTTGAAAAACTGGGTGCAAAAATTATTGGCGTCAGCGTAGACAGCAGCGAATCTCACGGGAAATTCGCTGAGAAATACAAACTTCCATTCACCCTGCTAGCCGATACGGACGGTAAAGTAGCCGATAGTTATCATGCACTTACCAATCTTTTTGTAATAAAAATCGCCAAGCGCCATACATTTTTAATTGATGCTGATGGCAAAATCAAAAAGATCTACACCAATGTGAATGTGTCCAACCACTCACAGCAGATCATTGATGATTTAAAAGCCATTCAAACCCAGTAATAGGCAGAATCTTTATTCTCCGCCTTTTTCCTTAGCTGCAAATGGGTGCACTGACTCTTTATAGACTTTCAGTAAATCAGCAGCTTTAGGTTCGCGTGCAATCGCGTTTTTAATGGCTTGCTTGGTTGCCCGGTGATTCCAGTCCTGGATTCGGTCATCCATATCGGCACGGTGACTGATAAAAACACCCACACAGATAAACACATCATCCGCTTCGTCTAACGGGATAATGCCTTCTGCGACGCAATCCATCACCGCCAAAGCAACTCCACGCTGTGCAGGGCCAAACATCTGGGTCGCCTGCTTCCCGTTCTTGATGGTGACCTTATTAAACATCACAGTGTTAGGCCTCACCATCATATTCGGTGCGACAATAGCGAGCAATCCATTGGCACCCATTTTTTGATCGGTCAGGGTCCGACAGAACGCATCTTCAGCCGCACTGCCTCTCGGCCCCATAATCAGGTCAATATGCGCCACATTTAAAAGATCCAAACCATGTCCATCAGGGCGGGTTTCAATCACCAATGCTTCTCCTACCAACACACGATCGATCACAGCCATTTTAGCCTCCTAAAATATTTTTAATATTCAGAATCTACGTCTACCTGCTCACTTAGCTACATCTAACAATATACCCATCGCGTATCCGATTCAACGCATTTGCTTAAACATCGAACCAGACATCCTCATCATGCCACAATCTCAGCAGCATGGCTGTACGTATGCGCACTTATGAATGCTTTAATCAACCGGAAAACCCCGCCCTGAATTCGATTGGCCATAAAAAAAGCCAGCTTGCGCTGGCTTTTTTTAACTATCAATTACTCTTTAGAAGCACGTTTACGCTCATGCTCTAACAGGTAGCGCTTACGGATTCGGATGTTTTTAGGTGTGATTTCCACTAATTCATCATCATCAATAAACTCAACTGCTGACTCCAGTGACAATGCCACCGGCGGGATCAAACGCACCGCTTCATCAGTACCTGAAGCACGCACGTTAGTCAGTTGCTTACCTTTGATCGGGTTCACGATCAGATCGTTATCACGGCTGTGAATACCGATTACCATACCTTCATACAGCATATCGCCTGGCACTGAGAACATACGACCGCGATCCTGCAGTTTCCACAATGCGTAAGCAACCGCTTCACCTTGTTCTGCTGAAATCAGCACGCCGTTGCGACGGCCTGGCATATCCGCTTTAACTGGTGCGTATTCGTCAAAAATATGTGCCATCAAACCGGTACCGCGTGTCAAGGTCAGGAACTCGCCCTGGAAACCAATCAAGCCACGTGCTGGAATTCTGTACTCTAAACGTGTACGGCCATTACCGTCTGACTCCATGTTCTGCATCTCACCGCGGCGGCGACCCAGTTCTTCCATCACTGCACCCTGGTTGTCATCTTCAACGTCCACGGTCAAAATTTCGTATGGCTCACATTTTTCACCGTCGATTTCACGGTAAACCACGCGTGGTTTACCCACTGCCATTTCAAAGCCTTCACGGCGCATGTTTTCCAGCAGAATGGTCAAGTGCAACTCACCACGGCCTGAAACACGGAATACATCCGCATCCTGCGTATCTTCAACACGCAAAGCAACGTTCACCAGCAGCTCTTTAGTCAAGCGGTCACGAATCTGACGGCTGGTCACGAACTTACCTTCTTTACCGGCCAATGGTGATGTGTTCACCATAAAGTCCATTGTCAATGTCGGTTCATCTACACCCAGGTGTTTCAAACCTACTGGGTTCTCACGGTCACAGATCGTGAAACCGATACCGATATCATCCAAACCTGAAATAATCACGATATCGCCAGCTTCAGCTTCCTCTACCGGCACGCGCTCCAAGCCTTTAAAACCTAATACCTGGTTAATACGACCTTGTGCGATCTGCTTGTCTTCATTCATGACCACAACAACCTGACCAGGCTTGATCTTGCCATTGGTGATACGGCCAACGCCTAAACGACCGGTGTAAGTAGAGTAATCAAGCGCAGAAATCTGCATTTGCAAAGGTGAGCTGCTGTTGCCTTGCGGCGGTTCTACATGCTTCAGGATTGTTTCGAACAGTGGGCGCATATTGTCGCTTTCCACTTTCATATCCAGTGTTGCAAAACCGTTTAAAGCTGAGGCGTACACCACCGGGAAGTCCAATTGTTCATCAGTTGCGCCCAAGTTAGCGAACAGATCGAACGTGTGGTTAATCACCCAGTCAGGACGCGCGCCCGGGCGGTCTACTTTATTGATCACGACAATAGGCTTCAAACCTAGAGCCAAAGCCTTTTTAGTCACAAAACGCGTTTGCGGCATCGGGCCTTCTACAGCATCAACCAGCAGCACCACGCCATCCACCATCCCTAATACACGCTCTACTTCACCGCCAAAGTCGGCGTGGCCCGGGGTATCTACAACGTTAATGTGCGTACCTTCGTAGTTAAGTGCAGTATTTTTAGCAAGAATAGTAATGCCGCGTTCTTTTTCAATATCGCCAGAGTCCATCACACGTTCGGTGACTTGCTGGTGAGACGAGAAAGTACCCGCTTGTTGTAGTAGTTTGTCTACCATGGTTGTTTTACCATGGTCAACGTGGGCGATAATTGCGATATTTCTTAAATTACGTGACATGTATTGCTACCGGTTCTCATTTGAAAGGCGGCGATTTTAACACATTAAGCATCAAAACTTTTAGTTAAATTACAATAAACCTTTGACAAAATAAGATTTATGCCTATAATGCGCACAACTTAAAACTTTATTCACACATTAAAAGTTTTAGATTCATCGCCCTGACCCTCGGTCGCTCGTGAAATTTTGAAGCGACTATCTTTAGATTTAATTGTAAATCTATCTTTACTGGTTAGCGGCTATGCCCGTGCGCTGGTAAATAAAGCATCTCAATATATTATTTGAATCTGCTTTTTGCGTTATGTTTTTGCATGACTAGAAACATTGATGTATTTGCTCGCGCCCTTTTTTGTTTTTTTTGAAAGGGACTACTTTGTCTTTTGAATCTTTAAATCTACACCCTTCTATTTTACGTGCTATTGAAGAGGCCGGTTATACATCACCTACGCCTATTCAATCACAGGCTATCCCTGAAGTAATCGCTGGCCGCGACCTGCTGGCATCAGCACAGACCGGCACCGGTAAAACTGCGGCATTTACATTGCCTGCACTTAACCTGCTGGCTACACCACATGAATCTAAAAGCCGCGGCCCACGTATTCTGGTATTGGTACCGACACGTGAACTTGCTGCCCAGGTAAATGAATCTGCGCGTAAATACGGCAAATATATCCGTGCGCGTACTGTAAGTATCGTCGGCGGCATGCCTTACCCGCTACAAAACAAATTACTGTCACAACCTTTGGATATTCTGGTTGCAACACCAGGCCGTTTCATCGATCACCTTGAGCGTGGCCGTATTGATGTATCACGCCTGCAAATGCTGATTCTTGATGAAGCTGACCGCATGCTGGACATGGGCTTCATGCCTGATGTTGAGCGCATCTGTGAGGCGTTGCCAGCAGAACGTCAAACACTATTGTTCTCAGCAACACTGGATGGCAACATTGGCCGTATCGCCCGTGACATCCTGAAAAACCCGAAAACTATTGAAATTGCACAGCAAAAAGAAAAACATGCCAACATTGAGCAGCGTTTGCACTTTGTTGATGACATGACACACAAAAACAAATTGCTGGAGCATCTGCTGATTGCCCCGGAAGTGAACCAAACCATCATTTTCACTTCAACAAAACGTCACGCTGACGTGTTGGCTGAAGACTTGTACGCAGCTGGTCACAAAACAGCAGCACTGCATGGCGACATGACACAGGGTGCGCGTAACCGCACATTGACTAAATTGCGTCACGGTGATGTAAAAGTATTGGTTGCAACTGACGTTGCTGCGCGTGGTATTGACGTTGCCGGCATCTCACACGTGATCAACTACGACTTGCCTAAATTTGCAGAAGATTACGTTCACCGTATTGGCCGTACTGGCCGTGCCGGTGCTACTGGTATTGCAATTTCATTTGCATCAAACATGGATCGCCATATCCTGCGTAAAATTGAGCAGTTTACTGGTCAACGTATGGAACCGGCTGTGATTGAAGGCTTTGAACCTAAACGTCCAATGAAAATGGACGCGCCAGGTGGCCGTGGTGACCGTCGTGACGGTCACAAACCAGGTGGTCGCGGTGGTTTTAAACCACGTGATGACCGTGGTGGCTACAAAGGCCGTGATGACCGCAATGGTTCAAGCCGTGACAGCGCTCCTCGTGATAGCGCACCTCGCAGCGAAGGTCGCTTTGAAAACCGCGGCAACCGTGATTCAGCACCGCGTGAAGCAAACGGCAATTCAGCCGGTTATGCGCCAAGACCAGAGTTTAACCGCTCAGAAAGACCAGCTGGCGATCGTCCACGTAGCTTTGGCGACCGTAGCTCTTCTGGTGACCGCAACGCATCTGGCGATCGTAGCCGTGGTGCAAATGCAGGCGCGCCAAACCGTAGTTTCGGTGACAGCGCAGCGTTCGGTAAAAAGCCTTACTCACGTGACAGCCAACCTCGTGACGGCCAGCGCAGCGAAGGCCGCGCAGACCGTGGCGCAGCTCCGGCACGTCGTGATAACAACCGTAACGAAGGCAGAAGCAATGCATCACGCGGCTTTGCAGGCGCTGGCGCAAATGCCGGTAGCGGTGCGCCACGTCGTCCACGTAGCTTTGCTTAAAAAAACATTTTAGCCGCAGGTCAACTCGGATTCACACAGAGATTAAAATACAATTTTATCGATTTTTATCTGTGTTTATCCGTGTTCATCAGCGGTCAAAATAAAGTTTATATATTAGAAAACATCCAAATCAATGACAGAAACAGTAAATTTTGACAATTTAGGCTTAGCGCCAGAACTACTTAAGGCACTTGCCGAATCTGGTTACACTACGCCGACTCCGATCCAATTACAGGGCATTCCTGTAGCGTTGGCTGGCGGAGATTTAATGGCCGGCGCGCAGACGGGCACAGGTAAAACTGCGGCGTTTGCCCTGCCTTTGTTGCAAAAATTACTGCCTCTGGCTAACAGCAGCACCTCCCCTGCCAAGCACCCGGTACGGGCACTGATTCTTACGCCTACGCGTGAACTGGCAATACAGGTAGAAGAAAGCGTCAAGACTTACGCCAAGCACACACAACTGCGCTCGCTGGTGGTATACGGCGGTGTAGATATCAAAACACAGACACCTCACCTCAAAACCGGGGTGGAAGTACTGGTAGCAACGCCTGGCCGCCTGCTGGATCATATCGAACAGAAAACACTGCAGCTAGGCCAAGTGCAAATGCTGGTGCTTGATGAAGCCGATAGAATGCTGGACATGGGGTTTATGCCGGATTTACGCCGCATTCTGGCCTTATTGCCGAAGCAGCGCCAGAACCTGATGTTCTCAGCCACATTCTCAAATGAAATCAAAAAATTAGCGGATGAGTTTTTAACCAAACCTCAGCTGATTGAAGTAGCACGCAGCAACGCTACCAACGACAATGTGACACAAAAAGTGTACCAGGTTGCGCAAAGCGATAAAGAAGCATTGCTGACTCAGCTGCTTAAAGATGCTGATGCAAAACAGGTGATTATATTCACAAAAACAAAAATAACCGCCAGCCGCCTAAGCCGCAGCCTCGCAAAAGAAGGCATTGCCGCAGATGCGATTCATGGCGATAAAAGCCAGCTGGAACGTATCAAGGCTTTAGATGCGTTTAAAGCAGGCACAGTGACCGCACTGGTTGCAACAGACGTCGCAGCCCGCGGCCTGGATATCAGCGAATTGCCGATGGTGATTAACTATGAGATTCCAAGCGCGCCTGAAGATTATGTACACCGCATTGGCCGTACCGGCCGGGCTGGTGCGCTGGGTGTTGCAATTTCATTCGTATCTGCCGATGAAGAAAAATACCTGGTAGAAATCGAAAAACTGATCAAACGCCAGATTCCAAAAGAAACCATTGCGCTGGAGAAACCGGCTGCACGCTCACGCACTGCACATGCAAAAACCAGCACTCACACCAAAACCGGTTATCAGGATAAAGGCCAGGATGCTGCGCCAATCAGGCGGCCTGCAAAACAGAAAAACAGCGACCCCTGGTTTGATAAACCTTATGAGCCTGCTGCACAGCAAACGCAGACGGGGGTTGGCAGAACCTTCGCTGGTAAGAAAAAACCGGTGGCAGCATTGCTAGGCGGCCTGCCAGCTAACAAATAACAGTCAAATGGGCAGAAATTCTGCCCATTCCGGAAGTTAGATATCAGTCGCGCAGCCTTTACTGGTTACGCATAAAATCAGCCACGCCGTACAACTGCGAGGCTAATTTCTTCATCAGCTCATCGTCATAAGCCAACTGGTGCATGGCTTTGATCATGCAGTACATCCACTGATCACGCGCCGATTCATCCACCGCAAAAGGCATGTGCCGCGCACGCAGCATGGGGTGGCCGTAACGCTCGATATACAACTGCGGCCCGCCGGTCCAGCCCGCTAAAAACATAAACAGCTTTTCGCGCGCTGAAGTTAAATCCGGCTGATGCATGTCGCGTAGCGGCTTTACCTTGGGGTCGCTATCCATAATGTCGTAGAACGTTTCAACCAGCTGGCGAATATTCTCAACGCCTTTTTCTTCACCGCCCAGCAGTTCAAAAAACGTTCTTTTGTCGCTGCCGGCTTCTTCTATTTTATCTATCATGTTATCAACTAAACTACAGTAGGCTTGACCAGGCTGGCTGCCAATTTAGCGCGGGTTCTGGCTTCATCGGTATCTTTACCGGTTGCCAGTGCTACACCCATACGGCGCTTGGTGAAAGACTCCGGTTTTCCGAATAAACGAATATCGGCACTAGGTACGCCCAAGGCTTTTTCCACACCGTCAAATACCAGCTGAGTAGTCTCATGACCGCCATAAATCACCGCACTGGCTGCCGCATCACGTAGCGCAACATCTACAGGCAAGCCGAGAATAGCGCGCGCATGCAGGTCAAATTCGCTGAAGCGCTGGCTTGCCATCGTTACCATGCCGGTATCATGCGGACGCGGGCTGACTTCACTGAACCATACCTGGTCACCTTTAATGAAGAGCTCAACACCGAACAGGCCCAAACCACCCAGGCTGTCAGTCACGGCTTTGGCAATGCGCTTTGATTCTTCCAGCGCTTTTACCGTCATTACCTGCGGCTGCCAGCTTTCAACATAGTCACCGTTTTTCTGCACATGGCCAATAGGCTCACAGAAATAGGTAGTGATCTCACCCTGCGCATTTTTTGCACGCACTGTCAGCAAAGTGATTTCATAATCAAAATCAATCTGGCCCTCTGCAATTACCACGCCCTGGTTTACGCGCCCGGCAGAAGCTGCATAATCCCATGCGGTTTTAACTTCGCTGGCATTGGTAATACGGGATTGGCCTTTGCCGGAGGACGACATGGTCGGCTTGATGAAGCATGGATAACCGATACCGGCATCAATTGCAGCCTGCAACTCGGCCTCGCTCTTGGCAAATGCATAAGGTGAAGTCGGCAGTTTGAGCTCTTCAGCCGCAAGCCTGCGGATACCTTCACGGTTCATTGTCAGCTGCACGGCTTTCACGGTCGGGATCACGGTGGCAATGCCGGAAGATTCAATATCAGCCAAAGTAGCGGTATTCAAGGCTTCGATTTCAGGCACGATCAGATGCGGTTTTTCCAGAGCGATCAAATCACGCAAGGCCTGGTCGTTGGTCATATCGATGACGTGTGCGCGATGTGCGACCTGATGGCCAGGTGCATTTTTGTAGCGGTCAACCGCAATGACTTCCACACCCAGGCGCTGCAATGCGATGATGACTTCTTTACCAAGCTCGCCACTGCCTAACAGCATGACACGTGTTGCATTGGGGCTTAGAGGGGTACCGATCTGCATAGGATTCTTTCAGTTTTTAATTGGATGAATAATACCATGCGGTAATTTTTTAAGAAATTTGAAGATGTAACTAAACTGTGAAAATGCTGAAAATAATCAGCAAGCAATCAGCCGTTAAAATCCGGGAATGATCCATGGTATGCCGTAGCCGGCAAAAAGTTAATTTTTGATCTGATGTTTATCCATGCGGTAGCGCATGGTCATGCGGGTAATACCAAGCTTACGCGCAGCTTCAGAGACATTGTTCCTGGTCTCGGCCAGCACTTGCAGCAGTATTGCCTTCTCTGCCGCATCCAATGTGGACTGCTGTGTATCGGCATTCATGCCGGATTCGACAATCCGGTAAATCGGCAAGGCCAGATCCACATCCGTCACCAGGTTGTTGTGGCACAGCAGCACCGAACGGCTGACCTGGTGCTTCAGTTCACGCACATTCCCTGGCCACGTGTAATTTTCAATCATGCTGACGGCTTCGGGTGCGAATACCGGCATCTGCAAGCCATAACGCCTGGCTGTCTGCGCTGCAAAGTGCCTGGCTAACAGCATCATGTCGCCCGCCCGCTCACGCAGTGGCGGCATCGTGAAGCTCATCACATTCAGGCGGTAATACAAATCCTGCCGGAATCGCCCCAGCTGGGACATTTCATGCAAATCGCGATTAGTCGCGGCTATAAAACGTGCCGGTACAGCACGCTCCTTGGTCGAGCCGATACGGCGCACAACGCGACGCTCAAGCACATTGAGCAATTTCGCCTGCAGAATCAGCGGCAGCTCGCCGATCTCATCTAAAAAAAGCGTGCCGTCTTCCGCGGCCTCAATCAAACCCGGACGCGTATTAATCGCACCGGTAAAAGCGCCCTTCTCATGCCCGAACAACTCGCTTTCTATCAGCTCGGCCGGCAATGATGCACAATCTATATGTACAAAGGGTTTATTATTGTTAGCGGAGCAGGATAAGTGCAACAAACGCGCTGCCACGTCCTTGCCTGTGCCGGTTTCGCCGCTAATCAGCACCGTAGGCGGGATGGTGTCTGACGACACAAACTGTGAAATACGGTTAATCTGGGATTTAATACTCTGCATGGCCGGGCTATCGCCCAGCAGCTCAACGCCTTCAATGGCATGTGCATTACGCTGGCGCGAGTAATCCAGGCTATTGCTTTGTATTGCGGCCGCTTCTGCTTTCTGAATAGACAGCAGTAACTCTTCAAGGTCGATCGGTTTTTTAAGGTAATCGACAGCCCCCTGCTTCATCGCATTAACAGCATCACTGATTTCACCATGTGCTGTCATGACGATCACCATTGCGTTTCTGGCTACAAAAAGCGGCAGCAAATCCAGACCATTGCCATCAGGTAAACGCATATCCAGCAATACGATGTCCGGCGCAAACTGCTTAACGATATCGCGCGCATCCTGCACACTCTCAACATGCGCGCATTCATAATCAGCCTTCTGCAAGCGGCGCATCACAGCACGTGCGAAAAGTGCCTCGTCTTCAACAATCAATACTTTTGATTGCTGTTTAAGCGATGCGGAATTTTCACCTGGACTGAGATGCGCTAATTGCAAAAATTACTCCTTACTTAACTTAGTCGGCTTTTGAATCATACACTGATTTTTTAGCGCCAAAATCATAACGGACGCCAAACCAGCCAGCGCGAGGTGCGCCCGGCATCACCAGTTTTGATGCAGAATCTTCACCTGCAAATGCACCGTTCTGATTAATCCAGCTCTCGCCTAACAAACCGCCTGATGCATACTCTTTATCAAAAATATTGATTGCCTTGGCAAATACCTGCCAGCCGCTGGCACCAAACTTATAACGTGTATCCAGGTTAACAACTGTATAGCCGCTTACTTTGCCACTACCCTGGTAACCTGTGCCTGAGTTCGCCACATGTTTGTTGTTTTCATTACCGCGTGCATATACATCAGCAAAGGTATTGATGTTGGTACCGACAGACCAGTTAGGCGTCACTTGGTATTGCATGCGGATCTTAAGCGCATGGTCCGGCAGGTTAGCCAGGCGGTCACCTTTCTTGACATCAATCACATCGTTGCCGTTGATATCTGTGTAAGACGTTGAGTTCACTTGATTTACCAAAGACAAATCACTTTCATAAGTCGCTTTCAGGTAACTATAGCCCGCATTCCAGCTGAACTTGCCAATATCGCCTGTCAAACCTAAATCCAGACCCATGCGGCGGGTTTTGCCAACGTTATCAAAATAGCCCATGCCATTTGCTGCGTTTGTAGAAATGAACTGGATGTCATCATGGTTTTCAGTACGGTATACAGCACCTGACCACTTGATGTTTGATGTTAAATTACCGCGCAGGCCAAATTCGAAGGTCTTGGAAACAACTTTTTCCAGAGGCGGGTCACCGGCCATCGCATTAGGCAGCTTGCATGGCACAGCCGGGTTGGCACAGCCAAGCTCCATCGAAGTTGGTGCACGCATACCCTCGTTGTATGAACCGTATACGGTCAAGTCTTTAGTCGGTGTAAAGCTCAGGCCAACCGCAGGGTTAAATCTACTGAAGCTATGATCACCGCTGAGTGTTTCAGGGTCAGTGACGTCAGGAATCAGCTTGTCGCGGTTTTCCACCTTAATGTGGTTATAGCGTCCGGACAGGGTCAAGTGCCAGAAATCATTCAAGGAAAGCGTGTCTGTAGCAAACAGGCCCCAAGTGTTGGTTTTGCCGCGTAAATCAACTGCGGCCTCTTCACTTTCAAGACCGAGTGCATCTACACCGCGGGTCGCATTAATGTTTCCGAACTCAGTAGACTGGTTGAACTTGATTCGCGAATGATCGTAGCCAAAACCGACAATCAACTGGTTCTGTTTCTGCATGAAAGGCTGATTGAATGCAAGCTGTGCGTTAAAGCCATATCCATTCTGCTTGGTCGTGCTGCGGTTAAGCGCACCGCTGCAGTTCAGCGCAGCCAGATCATCGTCATCCGCATTAACAGCGCTTTGACATGCAGCATTCCATTGATCGTCAACAGCATAATCAAAATCATCGTTCACATCGCCATTCAAGGTTTTACGTTTTGACTGACGGTAATAAGTATTTGCCGTTAACTGCACATCGTCATTAAACCAGTGGCTGCCATTCAGGTTCAGGAAAGACATGGTGTTTTTAGTCTGGTCTGGCCTGGTATTGATGGTTTCACGGCCAAACTTCCTCATGAGCTCTTCCTGAATCAGGCCATTACCGATCATATTGTTATCAGCGCCGGTGTAACTTAATTCCAGGCGTGAAGTTTCGTTCTGCCAGCCCACCTTACCGAAAAGCTGTTTAACTTCAGTCGGTGAATAATCACGCCAGCCATCTTCATCAAAATAATTGCCGGAAATGAAATAATCTACAGAGCCATCGGCAGAAACGCCGCCAAACTCAGCCGCTGTATTTTTACGGCCCCATGAGCCGAAACTGGTCTCAACGGCGCCGCCCTGATGGGTACGGCCATTTTTAGTTACGATAGACAAAGAACCGCCCAGTGTATTCAAACCGAACACCGGGTTAGAGCCTGGCATCAGATTGATACCGGCAATTGCGTTCACCGGAATCAGATCCCAGTTCACGGCATCGCCAAAAGGTTCGTTTACTCGCACCCCATCCTGGAATACGGAAAGGCCTTGCGGTGTGCCTAGCAAAGGTGAAGCAGTAAAACCGCGGAACAGAATATCCGGCTGGAATGGGTTGTTCTGTGTTTCGTTAACACTTACGCCCAACAAGTTGTTATTCATGTAATCGGCGATATTCAAGCTGCGCTGCTCCAGCAACGCTTCGCCATTCACCACCTGTACGTTTGATGGAATCTGTTCAAGCGGCAAACCTACGCCGGCAAGCGGGGTTGTACTGATCACCTCAACCTTATTGGTTGTGATTTTGCCGTTTTCTGCTGCGACTGCATTCTGCTGCATGGCATACGCCGCAAGAATTGCGGTCAGAATTATTTTTGGTTGTAATGTTTTCTGCATAATATTCCCTGTGTTCTTAAACTAAAGAGCTATTCTCCCGCTATATAAATAGCAAAAAACATTCCTGAACATGCCAGTTGTTACAAAATGTTAAAAGTCATGATTTATCAATCACTAAGCGCTGGATTGGATTTATTGACACAGGGATTGTATCTGAAATATTGGTTGTTTACAGCCACAATGGTGGTTGCAAACAACCAACTTAAGGTTAAATACTGTTCAGCAGCTGGCGTGGCGGAATATTCAGGTAACCGCGCAATCCCAGCCATGCGGCAAAAGGTATTGCTGTCGTAGCGATCAGCATGGCTGAAACAGCTAAGGTCAGATTGAATTGAAACGGAATATCCAGCACTTTCACGCTGATATAATAAGCAAGCAGATTAGCGGCAACTGTCGCCACCAATGCCGCAATCAGGCCAATCAAGGCAAACTCGGTAAAATAAGCGATACTCACCTGCCGTCGCGATGCGCCAAAAACCCGCATCAGCGTTGCTTCTGCAACACGCTCGGCTCTGGTAGCCACCAATGCGGCATATAACACGGCAACCCCGGTGATCAAGCTGAAAATAAATACATACTCGATCGTGCTGCTCATCTTCTGCATAATGCCGCGCACCTGCTGCATCAGTGCCGCAACGTCTATCACCGTAAGGTTGGGGTACTGCTTCACCAGCTGGTTCAACTGCAAATCCGCGCCTAAAGGCAAATGAAAGCTGCTGATGTAATTTGCTGAAAAATTATCCAAAACCCCGGGCGGTGTAACGGCAAAGAAATTGGCCCGCATCGTATCCCAGTCAACCTTTCTCAAGCTGGTCACTGTCAATACAAGAGGGGTACCGGCAACATCAAAACTGAGTGTATCGCCTAACCGTATACCCAAAGTTTTTGCCAGGTCCTGCTCAAGGGAAAGATAAGGTTTGCCATGCTCAGCCGCCTTCCACCAGCGACCGGCCACCAGTTTATTATCACTCTGCATGACGTCAGCCCACGACAGGTTGAATTCACGCTCGGCCAGGCGCCGCGCCCTGTCCTCTTTCCATTGCGAACTCTTGATCACATCATGATTGATCTTTACCAGCCTGGCCCTGACCATAGGAAAGACCGAAGCCTCCTCGATCTGCTGCTCGCTAAAGAACCGTTTCACGCCATCAATCTGCTGCGGCTGAACGTTGATGACAAAGCGGTTGGGTGCATCTGCCGGCAGCGATGCCTGCCAGTTATTGATCAGGTCACCGCGTATCAGCGCCAGTAGCATGAGCACCATCAACCCCATACTGAACCCTATCGTTTGCACGGTAGACAACGCAAGCCGCGTTTTCAGACCCTGCACGCCGATCATGATGGTTGATAGGGTTTTATTGTGCGGAGACAGGTGGATGAATGCCTTGGCCAGATACACCAGCCCATACGCAAATGCAAACACCACAAAACAAAGTGCGATCATTGCCAGTATGGTTGACAGCGCAATTTTGACATCCTGCGCCTGCCAGAAAACCATGACTGCCATCACCAAAGCTGCCGGCAGGTACTTAGCCTGGGCAGACATAGGCTGTGCCAGTGTTTCACGCCTGAGAATATTCATTGCGGTGAGCTTGCGCATCTGCCATGCGTGCGGCACAACCACAGCAACCATCATGGCTAAACTGGCAGCAAGGCCGATCACAACAGGTGAAAACGATGCCGGAGGCAAGGCCTCAACAAACAGGCTGCCCGCCAGCCTGGCCAAACCTGTTTGTGCTGCATAGCCAATCACGATACCCAGCAGCGCACTAAAAAATGCAATCAGCAAGGTCTGCATCGCCAGCACTTGCAGTACCGTATTCTGCAAAGCGCCAAAGCAGCGCATCAGAGCAAACATATCCAGGCTTTGCCTGATGTAAGGCATGCTGGACAGCAGCATTGCCGCCATGGCCAGAATCACGCTCACCATGGCAGACAAGCCCAAGAACTGTTCGGCTTTATCCAGCGCCAGCTTGATTTCCGGGCGTGCATTACGCAGGTCTTCTATACGCTCACCGCGCCCCAGCTCAGGCTTCATCTGCTGATGAAACTGCTGTATTTCTTTCAGGTCGCCGGACAGCAAAAGCTGGTACTTGACGCGGCTGCCGTATTGAATCAGCCTGGTTGCGGCCAGATCTTCAGCATTCATCATCAGCCGCGGCGCAAAGCTGAACATATCACCGCCGCGTGAAGGCTCACGCAGCAATATGGCTGTAACTACAAGGCTTTTATCACCAACGGTAATCTGGTCGCCTACTGTTAAATCCAGCACATTAGCCAATCTGGGTTCTATCCACGCCTCGCCACTGGCTGGGGCAGCCTTAACGACCCGCCCGGAATCAGAAGCCGTTGCGCCTAAAGTCAGGTCGCCACGTAAAGGAAAGTTATTTCCAACAGCCTTGATCTCTACCAGCTGGCTGTTATCACCGGCAACCACCATGCTTGGAAATTCATACGTTTTGACCGCAACAAAACCCTGCTTTTGCGCACGTTCAGAAAAAATTGCAGGAATCTCATGATCAGCCAATACAGCAAGATCACCGCCCAGCAGCAGAGCCCCCTGCTGGCTCAACGCAGATTCGACACGTTCGGTAAAGAACCCTACGGCAGTAATTGCAGATACAGCTAAAACCAGTGCAAACACCAGTACCCGCAGCGCACCGGCACGCCATAAGCTGAGGGTTTGCGACCAGGCCAATATAAAGTTCAGCATTATCGACCGCATTAGCCTGTCACCTCTTGCAGCACGCCACCGGACAGTTTCAGCTGACGATGACAACGGTCAGCCAGCTGGATGTCATGCGTGACCAGAACCAGTGTTGTCCCGGCCTCAGCATTCATCCTGAACAGCAATTCGATAATCATCTGCCCGGTAGCATGGTCCAGGTTACCTGTAGGTTCATCGGCAAACAGTATCGTCGGCTGCGTGGCAAAAGCGCGGGCTATCGCTACACGCTGCTGCTCACCTCCGGATAATTGTTTAGGGTAATGTGTCACGCGCTCGCTTAAACCCACTTTATTCAGCGCTTCCAAAGCCAGTTCCTTGGCATTGGCCTGGTTTTTCAACTGCAGCGGAAGCATGACATTTTCCAATGCAGTCAGCGACGGCAGTAACTGGAATGACTGAAATACAAACCCCATGCTTGCAGAGCGTATTGCAGCGCGCCCGTCCTCATCCAGATTACTGAACATTTCACCCTGGATTTGAACTGATCCCGCCGTCGGCATATCCAACCCTGCGAGCAAACTTAATAAAGTAGATTTACCTGAACCTGAACTGCCGATGATGGCGACTTGCTCACCGGAATTAATACTTAAATTCAAGCCTTGTAGAATACGAATTTGGTTATCATGGTTAATAATTTCATAATAGAGATCGTTCGCTTGAATGATAGGGAGTTGCTGCATCAATGTTATTCCGTTTATTTTTCAGATTAAAAAAATTAAGATTAAAAAGTTCAGTAGTTAGTCTGTGTTTAATCAGTTTCGTTGCATGGTCGATACCGGCTTTTGCGGCAAACCCTAAAATTCTGGTTTATGGTGACAGCCTTTCTGCCGCCTATGGTATTCCGCAACAGCAGGGCTGGGCAGCTTTATTAAAGGAAAAACTCAACCGGGAAAACCTGAACTTTGAGGTCATCAACGCCAGTATCAGCGGCGAAACCACCAGCGGTGGTCTGACCCGCCTTGCACGCACGCTTGATCAGACAAAGCCACAGACCATTATCATTGAGCTCGGAGCCAATGACGGATTGCGCGGCCTGCCGGTAAAAAACATGCGTGACAACCTTGATGCAATGATTCAATTAAGCAAAAAATCCGGCGCCAGAGTGCTGCTGATCGGCATGAGAATACCGCCCAACTACGGCCAGAAATATACCGAGGAATTCAGCCAGACTTATATAAAGCTGGCCTCGCAGCACAAAATTCCGGTCGTACCGTTCATGCTTGAAAATGTTGCTGCCAAACCGGATTTAATTCAGCAGGACGGATTGCACCCGAATACGCTGGGCCAGCCGATTATTCTCGAAAACATCTGGCCTGCATTACAGCGCCTGATTAAAAAAAGAACCCGTTAACCTTGCCAGCGCACCCAGGCTCCGGCTAGCGCGCCGAATCCTGCCAGGTGATTTCCAGCCCCGGCTCATCCGCCTGTGCCAGCAGCTCACAGCTGATACCGATCCCCGGCACGCACGCCAGCTTATCTTCCCAATAGATCAAGGGCATGTACATACGCTGCCAGGGCGGCATGTTCACCTCCTGCAACAGGTACTTAAGCGTCCTCGTCGGTCTTAGCGCATCTGGCTTAAAGCGTTCGCCGCCATCGCGGTTGGTGATTCTAAGTTTGGTAACACCCTGTTTGAGCGCAAGCCCTGCGCCAACGACCGGCTTGAACAGCAGCTTGCCGCCACTGGGCAGTATCAGCTCCGGTTCACCGCTCCAGACCATATCAAATGGTTCGGCAGTTTTATCTTCACATAAATAAGCCCTGTGCTGATATTTGCGCAGATACAGGTGCTGCAGCCTGATATTGAGATCGGCATCTTTTCTTGAGTTAAACAATTGCCCGACAATCTCGTTCAAATGTTCGGCTGTAGGCATCGCCAATCCGTTTTGTGCAAACCACCAGCGCAGCACGTTTTTAGCACGCGCATTGCTGAGCAGCCCCAACTCCTGCAGGCAGAGACTGTTATCTGCCAGTATTTTTTCAGCATCAGTCGCCGCCAGCACCTCAAGCAGCTCATTTGCCTCGGCCATATGCGATGCAGTTCTCGCAAGCACGGCCTTAACGCTTTTAAAACGCGATTCCAGTACCGGCATCACTTCATGGCGTACAAAGTTGCGGTCATATTGTGTGTTGTCATTACTTTCATCATCACACCATTCAATATGGTGCTGCAATGCGTATTCAAGCAGCGACTGGCGCGAAACACTCAGCAGCGGCCTCAGCAAACGTCTGGCGGCATCCACAGCGGCCATACAGGACAAACCTTTAACGCCGGCGCCCCGAAATAACTGTAGCAGCAGCGTTTCAGCCTGATCATCCTGATGGTGCGCAGTAATGACAAAATCGGCTAGCCGCTCACCTGATGTGAAATTAAACAAGGCGCCATAGCGCAGCTCCCGTGCCTCAGCTTCAATGCCCTGCTCGCTGTTTTTATAATCGGGGTTCCGGGCGACATTCACGTGCACGGTCTGCAAGGGCACATCCAGCTGCTGACATTGCGCGGCACAGAAGGCAGCCCAGCTATCGGCATTGGCACTAATGCCATGGTGTACATGCATGGCATGCAAATCAAACGGGATTGCAGTCCTGGCTTCTGCCAGCAATTGCAGCAGGACGATAGAATCGAGGCCGCCGCTCAAGGCCAACAGTAATGTTGGCTTCAAGTCGCCGGCCTGCAAGTTCTTAACAAGAAACGCATTAAGCTCCAGGCTTAATGGGTGCGAGAAAGTTTCGGTGTTGCTGTTAGCTTTCCGATTCAAAAAAGCGCTATTTTTCAGCGGCTTCTTTGAATTTGCCATAACTCATCAATCGTTCGTAACGGGTTACCAACAGTGATTTGATTGATTTGGATTTAAAACGGGTCAACTCTTCTTTCAGTGCAGCACGTAATGTTTCCATCATGACTTCAGGTGAGCGATGTGCGCCACCCACTGGTTCCGGCACGATTTTATCGACCAGGCCCAGAGCTTTAAGGCGGTCTGCAGTGATGGCCAGCGACTCTGCCGCTACTGAGGCTTTATCTGCACTCTTGTAGAGGATAGAAGCACAGCCTTCTGGTGAAATAACAGAATAAGTACCGTATTGCAGCATCAGCAGCTGGTCTACCACACCCAAAGCCAAGGCACCGCCCGAGCCGCCTTCACCGATGATGACGCCGATGATAGGTGTTTTGAGTTCTGCCATGACATACAGGTTACGTGCAATCGCCTCTGACTGGCCACGCTCTTCAGCGCCAATACCTGGATAAGCGCCAGGGGTGTCAATCAGCGTAACGACAGGAATATGAAACTTCTCAGCCAGTCGATACAGGCGCAAAGCCTTACGATAGCCTTCAGGGCGCGGCATACCGAAATTACGGTATTGGCGCTCTTTGATATCGCGGCCTTTCTGGTGACCGATCACCATCACCGGCTGACCTTCAAACCTGGCGAGGCCGCCGACAATCGCAGGATCGTCCGCAAACGCGCGGTCGCCATGCAGCTCTTCAAAGTCGGTAAATAAGGCCTGGATGTAATCCAGGGTATAAGGACGCTGCGGATGGCGCGCCAGCTGTGAAATCTGCCAGGCGGACAAGTTACCGTAGATGTCTGCAGAGAGCTTCTTGTTTTTCTTTTCCAGCGCGTCTAATTCTTTAGATATGTCCAGATTGTCATGGTCATCATGTGATGTACGCAGGCTCTCAATCTTGGCTTCTAATTCAGCAATTGGCTGTTCAAAATCTAAATAGGTAATTTTCATGCATTCAACTCGGTTATTAACACTTTGTTCTCAAAAATATTGATTGGGTACGATAAAAAACTGTCCACGAAAAACACGAAAGACACGAAACTTTGAAACCCAACTGCGCTGTTATGCATTTGAATTAAGACAAGGCGTTGAGTCGCAGACAGTACAACCAGTACGGCAAGACTCAACAACGCTGTATTAATTCGAATGCATAATTGCGCCCTAATTATATAGGATTTTTACGTTACTTTGACTCAACCACTGCGTTAAGCCGGCAATCAGCTCATCATGCAGGTCAACACGCCATGCATTCCCCAGCATCAGCTCCACTTTACTGGTTTTGTTATTGTACTCAACTTTAACCGCGCAACCGCGCTGCTCATCGGATGCATTCACGCAATAAGGTTTCAGCAGCGCTTTCAGCTTCGCGGCATCTGCCTGGCCATTGCATGAAATTTTCAGAAAACTCGCCTTGCTGTTTCTCAAACTCGACAAATCATGCAGCTTTCTCGCATTGACACGAATGCCGCCCGAGAACTCATCGTTGCTGACGCGACCTTCTACTATCACCAACTGGTCATCTTTCAATAGCTGCTGCGACTGGTTGAGCAGTTCATTGCCAACCACTACTTCAATTCGCGTGGTACCGTCATCAATGCCGACGATCGCCATCTTGCCGCGTGCCGTCATGCGAATGCGTATGCCGGATACAATGCCCGCCAGCAGTTGCGGCTGTTCACGTGGGGTTAAGCTGGCCAACGTTGTCGTTATAAAATTACTCAAGTCTTTCTGGTATGCCCAGTAAGGGTGGCCGCTCAAATAAAAACCCAATGCCGCTTTTTCTTCCTGCAGCTTTTGCTGTTCACTCCAGGCCGGCACATCCGGCAGCACGTGCACAGACTGATCCGAGGCCTCACCGAACAGGCTGTTCTGATTGCTGTTTGCATTCATCTGTTCTGCCGCACCTATTGCCAAAGCAACCCCGGACAGTAAGGCATTGCGGTTCGGTTCCAGCTTGTCGAATGCGCCGGCGCGGATTAATGACTCAATCACGCGGCGGTTCACTTTACGCAGATCCAGACGGCAGCAGAAGTCAAACAGGTCTTTAAATGGCCCGTCTTGTTTGCGCGCCTGCAATATCACTTCAATCGCAGCCCAGCCTGTGCCTTTCACTGCCCCCAGGCCATATAACACCTGGGTTCTGCTGACAGGTTTGAACTTGAACTCACTTTCATTCACATCCGGCGGCAACACTTCAACTTTATTGGCAGCGCAATCGTCATAGAAAATATGCACGCTGTCCGTGTTATTCATATCTGCCGACATGGTCGCAGCCAGAAACGCTGCCGGATAGTGCGTTTTCAGAAACGCTGTGTGATAAGCGACCAGCGCATAAGCGGCCGCATGCGATTTATTAAAGCCATAACCGGCAAACTTCTCAAGCAGGTCAAACAACTCGCTTGCCTGCTTCTCGGTCATGTCATTTTTTGTTGCGCCCTCGGTAAAGATCTTACGCTGGGCATCCATTTCTTCTTTTTTCTTTTTACCCATGGCGCGGCGCAGCAAATCAGCGCCGCCGAGGCTGTAGCCGGCCACCACCTGTGCAATCTGCATCACCTGTTCCTGGTAAACGGCAATACCATAGGTTTCTTTCAGGATAGGCTCAGTCAACGGATGCGGGTATTCCACACGCTGCTTGCCGTGCTTGCGTCGGCAGAAATCCGGTATCAGGTCCATCGGGCCCGGACGGTACAGCGCCACCAGCGCAATAATGTCTTCAAAGCAATCCGGCATCGCCTGCTTGAGCATGTCCTTCATGCCGCGCGACTCCAGCTGGAATACTGCCGTTGTATTCGCGGTTTTCAGCAGCTGGAACGTGGGCTTATCGTCAATCGGCAGGTTTTCGAACGACAATGGCAGCAGGTTGTTTTCGGCACGTTGTTTATTGGCGTTTTCCAGTGCCATATCCAGAATCGTCAGCGTGCGCAGCCCCAGAAAGTCGAACTTGACCAGGCCCACGGCCTCCACATCGTCTTTATCGTACTGGCTTACCAGGCTGGCGCCATCTGCCTGGCAATAAACAGGAGAAAAATCAGAAATCTTGCCTGGCGATATCAACACGCCCCCGGCGTGCATGCCGATGTTACGTGTCAGGCCTTCCAGGCGTAACGCCAGCTCCAGCAGTTCACGCACCTCTTCTTCATTCTCGCGGCGCTCGGCCAGTTGCGGTTCTTTCTCAAGCGCAGCCGATAACGTGATGCCGAGCTCTAACGGAATCAGTTTGGCAATACTGTCTACAAAGTTAAACGGTAAATCGAGCACACGCCCTACATCGCGAATCACGGCCTTTGCCGCCATGGTACCGAAGGTGGCGATTTGTGATACCGCATCAATGCCGTATTTCTGCTTCACATAATCAATGACGCGATCCCTGCCCTCCTGGCAGAAGTCAATATCAAAGTCAGGCATGGAAACGCGATCCGGGTTCAAAAAGCGCTCAAACAGCAGGTTGTATTCGAGCGGGTCAAGATCGGTAATGCCTAAGCTGTAAGCAACCACGGAACCCGCACCGGAACCACGGCCCGGCCCTACCGGCACGCCATTATTCTTTGCCCAATTGATAAAATCGGCCACGATCAGAAAGTAACCGGCGAACCCCATCTGGTTAATCACGCCGGTTTCAAAATCCAGCCGTGCATCATAAGCGGGCTGTTTGGCTGCGCGCTTACCTTCATCCGGGTACAACACTTCCAGACGTTTAACCAGGCCGCGTTTTGCCTCTGCAATCAAATAATCGTTAAGGCTCTCACCATTAGGTGTCGGAAAATTAGGCAGGTAATTTTTACCCAGCGTCAAAGCCAGATTACAGCGTTTGGCAATTTCTACGCTGTTGGCAAGTGCCTCTGGCATATCGGCAAACAGCGTGCTGATTTCAGCCTGTGTCTTGAAATACTGCTCAGTCGTAAAGTTCTTGGGCCGGCGCGTATCGGCAAGCACATACCCCTCGGCAATGCAGGTGCGCGCTTCGTGCGCACGGTAATCATCCGGCGTGGTAAATTGTATCGGGTGTGTTGCCACGACTGGCAACTCAAGCTGAGCTGCAATCGCGCGTACACTCTGGATATATTTTTCTTCAGCTGCTTTTTGCGCGTCTACGGCAATACGCTGCACTTCAAGGTAAAAGCGGTCAGGAAACAAATCCTTCCAGCCATTGGCAAGCTTGATTGCCGCTGCGAGATTACCCTGTACGCATGCCTGGCCGACATCGCCAGCCATTGCACCGGAAAGCATCAGCAACCCATTGGTGCCGCATTCAGTGAACCACTCCTGCTTGAACTCGGCGCGGCCACGATACTGGTTGGACAAATAAGCGCGGCTCAGTAACTGGCATAACAGAAGGTAGCCTGCATGCGATTGACACAGCAGCAAAGCACGTGACGGCTGCTCCCGGTTAACCGGGTTTTCCAGCCAGATATCACAGCCGATGATGGGCTTAATACCCTTGCCGCGCGCTGCCTTGTAAAACTTGATTGCACCGAACAGATTGTTCAGATCGGTAAGCGCCAATGCCGGCATGCGGTCATCGGCAGCATGCTTCACATAGTCATCAATCCGCACAATGCCATCCACAACGGAATACTCACTGTGGCAACGCAAGTGGACAAATGCGGGTACTGCTGGATGTGTTTGACTGGACTCTGACATAAGGCAAATTTTACCTTATTTACCTCTGCTTTTTTAGCGTCATTTGTATCCATTTTTAAATGAATTTTTTAAAGGATAAATACCAGCCGCATAATTTTCTATTTAACACTTTCAAATGAATGGTTCATTTTCCGGCTTTTTGATATATTTGAATTGTATTAACAGTGACGCTGCCATGACTTCTAAATCATCAGCCGTGAAGGCTGCCTGGAACAGCATTACTAGAGTAAGCAATCGATTGCGTCAGTGCTATCAATATTTAGCAGCCCATATTCACTAAACACAAAGGACTCTTGCCATGAACAAAACAACAAGTATCACAATGCTGGCATTAGCGGCCCTGCTGGCAATCCCGCTCTGGGGTTGCGTACCGGAAGTCGGCAGCGACCAGTGGTGTGCCAATCTCAAGGAGAAACCAGCCGGTGACTGGAGCATGAATGAAGCGGCGGATTATACAAAACATTGCATCATCAAGTAGCACTTACGTGCGTAGCGCAGCAATCCCTGAACATCATGACCGCAGTCAGCAGCTTTGCACCCATTGAAGGCGATTCGCCACGTGTGCTGATTCTCGGCTCCATGCCGGGTATCGCCTCACTGAATGCGGGCCAGTATTATGCGCACCCACGAAACTCTTTCTGGAAGATTATGGAAGAGATATTGAAGCTAAATGCAGCTGCTGATTACGAGACGCGGGTTGAAGCGCTGAAGCACTCGAATATTGCACTATGGGATGTGCTTGAAAGCTGTATACGCCCAGGAAGTCTGGATGCGGCTATTGAGATGAATTCTGCAAAAGTTAATGACATCAAAACGCTTCTTCAACGGCATCCGGGGATTAACGTCATTTGCTTTAATGGCGGCAGTGCTGAAAAAATCTTCAATAAACGTGTGTTACCGTTACTTGGGGATTTTTCTGTGAAATATATCAGACTACCTTCTACCAGCCCGGCTCATGCCAGCATGCCTTTTGAAAACAAGGTCATGGCATGGGGTGCTGCGATTAAGCCAATGAATCAAGAGTAAGCTATCGCCCTGATGAAACTCAACGTCATCCCCGCGCAGGCGGCGGGAATGACGAAACAAACTTAAGATAGCGACTACGTCAGTTTTACTTCGATAGCAAGGCGTTTACCTGCTCAATCAAGGTTTCATCCTGTACCGGTTTACCCAGGAAGGCATTCACACCGATTTCCGTTGCCACATTGCGGTGTTTATCCGCAGTACGTGAGCTAATCACGATCAAAGGTGTGTTCAGGGTTGCCGGGTTATCCCGAACGTAACGGGAGAACTCAAAACCATCCATACGCGGCATTTCAATGTCGGTCAGGATGATGTCAGGCGTAACTTCCTGCAGCTTCTCGATAGCATCCATACCGTCGTTGGCAGTCACCACTTCGAAGTCTTCACGCTCAAGCACGCGTGAAAGCACTTTACGCATGGTCAGGGAGTCATCAACCACCAATGCTACTTTTCTTAAGTTTTCAACAATCGGCGCGATTTCGGCAACCTTGGCCGCACCGACCGCAAACACTTCACGGTTTGCCAGCTGCACCGCATTAATCACCAGCACAATCGCACCGTCACCCAGTACAGATGCACCGATCATACCGGGTACGTGTGAAAGCTGTGTGCCCATTGGCTTCATCACAACCTCCTGGTTACCGATAATTTCATCTACGTGCAATGCAGTACGGTACGCACCGCTACGCATCAGGATAATAGGTGTGTAAATGTGTGATAGCGCTATATGCTCGGTATCACCTACCAGCTTGGAGAGGAAATGCAGCGGGTAATCACGCCCTGCCCATTCAACCTTGCTGGCTTGATAAGCATTGTCCAGGTCTTTCTGCTTGAGCTTCTGCACCTGTTCAATCATCACAGTTGGCACCGCAAAGACTTTATTGCCTGAACGAACCAATACCACCTGCGCCACAGACAATGTCACCGGCAGGTAGATGTTAAACATTGCACCTGATCCTGACACATTGCTGACATCGATACGGCCGCCCAATGCAGCAATATCACTGCGTACAGCATCCAGACCTACACCGCGGCCTGCAATCTGCGAAATCGAATCGGCTGTAGAAAAGCCCGGTTCAAAGATCACGGCCATCAACGCCTGTTCTGTGACTTCCTGCCCTGCGGCGAGCAAGCCTTTTTCCGTTGCTTTCTGTTTCACTTTAGCCAGGTTAACGCCGGAACCGTCATCAGTAATGATCAATGTAATTTCATCATTTTCCATGCTGACTTTAAGCCGGATATGGCCAATTTCAGGCTTGCCGGATTTGACACGCTCTTCAGTTGCCTCAAGGCCATGCGCTACAGCATTGCGCAGCAAATGCTCAAGTGGCGCACCCAGCTTATCCAGCACACCGCGATCCAGCTCAATGTTTTCGCCATCAATCACCATCTCTACGCGCTTATTCAGTTCACGCGCGGTTTGACGTACGATACGCTGCAAACGCTCTGAGATCGTTGCAAACGGCAGCATACGCACACGCATCAGGCCTTGCTGCAATTCACGGTTCATGCGGTTTTGCTGCTGCAATGCGGCGTCAGTCTGATCCAGATTGAGCAGCAGACCATGCTGAATTGTCGAAACGTCGTTTACGCTCTCCGCCATCATACGTGTCAGCTCCTGCAGGCGCGTAAAACGGTCAAACTCAAGCGGGTCAAACGCCTCGTTCGCTTCCTGCAGCAAGCTCATGCGGGATTGCAGCTGTGTTTCAGCTTCGATTTCCAGTTCGCGCAGATAAGCACGCAGTCTGGTAATACTGTCCGTCAGGTCAATGGAAGACTGTTTGAAGTTCTGCATTTCCCTGTCCATACGAGAACGCATAATGGAAACTTCACCGGCCTCATTGATCAGCCTGTCCAGCACATCGGCACGCATACGCAGGAATTGCGTTTTACGTTCTGTCCTGCGTGCAGGAATGACCTCAACAGGAGCATCCGGGCTTATGACGCCAGCAGGTTTCGCAGCACCAGAGCCGCTTGAAACCTGGTCAAGCATCAGGCTGATCTGATCGAACTCAACAAACATGCTGTCAAAGTCATCAGTCGTGATCTTATGATTCAAGGCACGAATCACATGGTCTTCCATACCATGCACGCTGTCGCCAATCGATACCAGGCCTGCCATACGTGCACTGCCCTTAAGCGTATGCAGTACGCGCTGCAATGAATCAATATATTCATGCTCTTGTGGATTGGCACGCCAGCCGCGCAGATCCTTACCGATTTGCGGTACTAATTCGCGCGCTTCTTCAAGGAACAGCGCCAGCAACTCTTCATTGACTGCACTATCTTTACGCTGTTGCGCCTGTACTTCAGGAGCGGTCGCAGTCAGTGCCACTTCAGCAACAGGCTGTACCGGAACAGCCTCAACAAGCGGCTCAGTAGCAGGCAATTGGGATGCGGCCTCATCTATCGCTGCTGCAATTGCGGCAGCTTTATCAGCCTTAGGTTCGGCACTTACCTTTTCTTTTGTCTTTTTAGCTGACTTTCTGGTCTCAGCCACTTCAAGCACCGCGGCTTCAGCCTGCTGTGCAGCAGTGGCCTGCATGGCTGCGGTAGATTCGCCCAGCGCGACAATCAATGCGCGCGTTGTTTTGGGCTCATTCAGTGCTTTAACGCTTTCCAGGCCTTCGCCAAGTGTTTTTACTACATTGGCATACAGCTCGATATGCTGCTCAGTCCAGTTGCCGTTATGTTCATCCAGCCAATGCTCAAGTGCACGCGCCAGATCACCGATCGGCGTGAATCCCGCTGTTAACGCATTGCTGCCAAGCGTATGGGCAGCGCGATAACTTTCGCTTGAGTCCATGATGATCAGGTCCTGCGCATCGACCAGAGTTTTATAATGCTGTTCGGCTTCGGCAAGGAAAATATCGAAGAAAGCTTTGCTTAACTTGCGGGTACCGCCGATAAGCACTTCTTCTTTCTGTGGTACTGCTTTCTTTACCAGCGCCTGTTCAAACTCTGCCATCAGGTCTTTGGCTTGCTGCTGAAACGGCAATGGACTCAGGCTAACGCTCTGTTTTTCAAGCAGTTCAGCCACCCATGCTGCAAAATTGGCAGTGACTTTCTCGATAAACGCTAGTATCGGTGTGGTCGGAAACGCCTTGCGTTCCAGCATGTCATTCAGCAGATCTTCTACCGCCCAGGCCACTTCACCCAAGGCAACCAGACCAACAGTGCGGCCGCTGCCTTTCAGTGTATGATAGGCACGGCGCACTTCAGTCAAGGCAGCGCTGTCTGTTGCATTCACACGCAAGGCCTGCAGGTTCTGCGCCAGCGTTGCCAGCACTTCTTCAGCCTCAGTCAGGAAAATATCCTGCAGTTCAGGATCCAGCGCTTTATCTACAACAGTATCTGCCGCAGCTTCAGCAACCGGGGCGGATGTTTCTGCTGCCACAGCAGGTGCTGATGCGACTGCTTCGTTCACCGGCAACGCATCTGCAGCAGGTTTAACGAACTCAGGAATTGCGTCATCGAACGCAATGTCATCATAGCTCACGACAATTTCTGCAGACTCGTCAGAAATATCCGCAGATTGAGCAGGCAGTATCTCTTCAATACCAAGATTGAGCGCACGAGCCCCCTCTTCCAGTCGAAGCAAGGCATAAGACAACGCCTGATCTGACTCAGGACGCACATGCGGCAGTTCCTCTGCATACAGCCCCAGCATACTTAAACTCTCTGCAACCAGTTCAAAGCTATTGCTATACGGCTCGCCAAGGACGGCGTTTTCGGCATTGTTCTTGAACATATCAACAAACAATGTGCTCAATTGGGCAATTGCCCTGGGCGTCGTCATTTCGAGCATTTCAAATGCCGCCGTCACTTGCTGCAATGGCTTGTCCGCGCCACTCAGCACACTGACATCATCCGGATTCCGGAAGAAAGTATCCAGTGCTTTTTCTACCAGCGCCAAAGATTCGATAATCTGCTTCGCAACAGCCGACACCACACTCGCGTCAAGTTTGCTGGTGGCAAACGCATCAACGGCAGGAGCAAGCTCACTGCCCTGGGCAACGGCATGGAGACGTTCACCTTGTGTAGCAATTTTGTGTTTTGCATCCGCGTCCAGATGCTGATAATGGTCGCAGCAATGCTCAAGCAAGTTTAAAGAGGCTGCAATTTCAATGAATGAAGATTCATTCAATTTCTGCTTGTCAGCCTGTAAAGCCTGCACTGCCTGATAAGTCGCGTTTACCAGCCTGACAACACTTTGGCTTGAAATGTTTTGCTGAACTGCCGCAGCAATCGCTTCCAGTTTATTGGTGAACGCCAGCAGATCAGAAGTTGAAGCATCAGCAGTCCGGGTACTGATATTTGACCAAAGTTCTTTAAGGCCAGGCAGATCTGCAATCAGCTGCGCAAGGGCGGCATGCTCGGCCGCACTTGAAGGTGCAGTTTCACTATCAGACGCAGCATCCTGAGGCAATGCCTCATCCAGTTCAAACACATCTTTAACGCGCGATATCAGATCCGTCACACGGTCACTGATTGCAACGTAATAGAGCAGCTCTCGCAGCAGCTGTGATGGCGCCTTGGCATCTCCCGAGGCAAGGTTACCTAACTGGCGGTCAAGTTTGCGGCAAAGTTTCTTAGCGCCATTGTTGGCCGCCACTTTATCCTGTGTCAGCGAGTCAGCAAATGCGGAGGCTGTCCACCACAGTGTTCTCGGTGCATTTTTAACCTGAACCTGCTGAACCTTTACAATCGCTTCACGCATTGTATTCAATGCATCAGCGTTTTTAGTGCGCAGCCAGTCCAAAAGTGATTTTTGGAAAACAGCTCTTTGTTCCGCTACAAAAATAGGGATTGCAGATTCTTCAATCGGATTTGTTGGCAGGTCTTTTGGCGCACTGTTATCAGTATCAGGGAAGAACAATTCGCTTTCTTCGACAGACTCGCCCTGAGCCTCAACCAGAGGTTTCAGGGTTGGATACAAACGTATTGGCGTATCAGGCGCGCCATTCATCAGATCTTGCAGATATAGCGATAAGGTTTCTATCGCTTCGACCAGGTGCGCAACCATTTCCTGCGTAACAGGTACGGTCTGCTGTGCGATTTTGCTCGTAAGCTTTTCAATTTCTGAACAGTAGCGTTTGCAACCCTCCAGGCCAACCATATCCAACGCACCGTTCACCTGATAAAGATGCGCCAGGGTGAGCCTTAAAGATGCAGAGCCGCTCAGATTCTGGCTAACCTCATTAAAGCTGGCCAGAACTTTTTTCAGCGACTGATCAATCTCGTCTTTAACCCAGGACAATGGGCCGGTATCAAATGCTTCAGGCATTCTGTACTCCCATTTCTATATACGATTTTTTCATGGAGTTTTATTTATCTCACGTTACAAATTAAACACGTAGCAATGACGTAGTAGTGCAATCGCCTTGGGTTACAGTTTAAAACCAGCCACTGAGTCGCGTAACTCTTCAGCCAGTGAGTTGAGCTGACCAACAGACTCAGCTGTCAGCTTGGTACCCTGTGTTGTTTGTGTCGTAATTTCCTGAATCATCTGCATGTTGTTAGCAACCGTTTTGGCAGAATCGGTCTGCGCATTCGTAGCAGCTGAAATCGATTGAATCAGCTGCGCCAGGTTGGTAGTAACTGTTTCAATTTCGTTCAATGCCTGTCCGGCAGCATCCGCAACTCGCGCACCGTCCACTACACCCTCGGTACTCTTCTCCATCGCGGCAACCGCGCCGTGCGTATCGGTCTGAATCGTCTTCACAATCGCACTAATCTGTTTGGTAGCTTCAGATGAACGTTCCGCAAGACGCTGAACCTCCTCCGCAACCACCGTAAAGCCTCGGCCTGCTTCACCGGCTGATGCCGCCTGAATCGCGGCGTTCAAAGCCAGAATGTTGGTTTGTTCGGTAATGTCTGAAATCAGCTCAACGATTTCACTAATTTCCTGTGAGCTTTCACCCAAACGTTTAATACGTTTTGATGTTTCCTGAATCTGTGTACGAATCTCGTTCATCCCTGAGATCGTGTTCTGTACCGCTTGAGAACCCTGAACAGCAGCTTCAAGTGAGCGCTGCGCAACCTGTGCCGCCTGTGCCGCGTTGCTCGATACCTGCAAGATAGAACGCGTCATGTCGTTTACCGCGTCTGTCGTCTGGATAATCTGTGCAGACTGCGTTTCAGCAGCGCTCAGCAACTGCTCTGAAGTGTCCTGCGCGACTGAAGTCGCTGACGTCACCTGTTCTGTCGCATGGTTAATCTCGGTAACCAGATCTCGCAAGCTGTCAATTGTGTAGTTAATAGAGTCAGCAATCGCGCCGGTAATGTTGTCGCGCACTTCCGCTTTTACCGTCAAGTCACCGTCCGCCAGGTCACCCATCTCATCCAGCAACTGTAAAACCGCTTCCTGGTTATCCTGACCTTCTTTAGCCAGCTGATTGGTCAGCACAACAGATTGGGCCGTTTGTTTTTTACCGTAGAAGAACATCAGGAACACTAACACCAGACCCAATAACAGCAAACCGACCAATACAAACTGGATAAAACGGGTTTGTGTTTCAATCAATGTGTTATTTTCTTTTTGAATCGCGAGCGTAAAGTTATTACCGGCCTGCTTACTTGCCTCAAACGCTGCCGTCAGATCCAGCAAAGGGGCTGAAGCCGCAACCGTACCGAGCGGCAAAGCCGGGATATAACGCTTGTTTGCCACTTCAAAGAAGTTAGAACCGGCCTGAATCACGGCCTCCAGCTCTGCCTGTAGTTTTTCGTTATCAAGGTTTTTACGCCAGTATTCAGAACGCTGCTTGAACAAGACTTCACTATTTGCAGCATTGGCCAGCGCCTTGTCGCGTTTTTCATTATTAAAGTTGGTAGAAGCAACATAAGCCTCGTTATACGATGCAAACGCATCCAGCGGGAACATTGGCGGTGGATTGGTATCTGAGGTCAGGTTTTGATACTCGTTAAGAATATTTGAAATCGGACCATTTACGCGCACCTGGTTAATAACCCAGAAACTCAATACCGCAAACAATATAAACGCAACAATTTGCAGCATGAGCTGGCGGTAACCCGCAGCCAGAGAGCCGGCATCAGAAGAGCTTTTCTTACTGGAAAATTTATTTTTTAAATTCTGAAATAAACCACCTACCGTAGCCCCCAGCTGCGATGGCAGGCTTTTAAAAGCTGCAAGATTTAATGCCATTTTGAACCCCAATTCCAAAAAATATTATACGTACCCTGTAACCGGCTACTCATAACCAACATTTAATAAACAATGCATTACATAATTTTTTCACTATGCGCCTACAACATGCCGCATATAAAAACACTATTTAAAACCGCAATATAACCAAACCAACTTTTAGATAGGCTGAATAAAATTCTTATCCAGAACCAGTCCTTCAGTATCAAGTTCAAACCACTCATTGCCATCTGCATCACTCAGCCTTTGCTTGCTGAATAATTGCTTAGATTCATCATTGCCTGACTCGACTTGCATTTCCTGCACGCTGCGTAAACCCACCAGACCATCCACCAGCAACGCAACCTGCGCTGTTGTTTCTGTGCTCAGCAGCATAATCCGGTTATTAACAGACTTTGCGGTAGGCGCCATGTTTAAAAACTGCGCCAGATCACTCACGTTATACAAGTTACCGCGAACGTTGGCTGTACCCAGGAACCAGGATTTGGTTAAGGGCACAGACAGAATTGGCGGTACGGGCAGTACTTCTTTAACTTCATTCAAATTGATTAAAAATCTTTTTGTGCCAACGACCACACCCAAACGAGATGAAGATTCAGCACCGGAATGATTTGCCGCATCTTTAAGTTTTGCAAGAATCGCTTCCTGGAACTCACGTAAATTTGAAGTTTTTGCCACGATTTTTTAACCAATCAGAATGGAGTATTAACTGCGCTTACTCTAAAGTTTTAATTAAAGCCAGCAATTCAGAACCTACTACCGGCTTGGTAACACAAGCTTTAGCGCCCATTTTCAATGCCCAGGCCAGATCGGTTGCCTGAGATTTTCCGGTACACAGAATCACTGGAATATTCGCGGTATCCGGGTTTTTGGTAAGCGTACGTGTTACCTGAAAACCGGTTAAACCCGGCATTACAACGTCGCACAGAATCAAATCCGGGCGGATTTCTGTTGCTTTAGCCAGACACTCTTCGCCGCTTTCAGCACCTATCACCGTGTAACCGGAAGTTTCCAGCAGCTCGGTCAGAAAGAAACGGTCTGTTGCAGAATCATCAACTACTAAAATACTTTGTATTGCCATGTTTAATCCTCTTCTTGATTATTTCTAGATTGCGCAGCATACACCTGCACTGCTTCCAATAATGTTTCCTGTGTAAAAGGTTTGGTGAGATATTGGTCTGAGCCGACCATACGTCCGCGTGCACGATCAAACAAGCCGTCTTTGCTGGATAGCATAATCACCGGCGTTGTTTTGTAGCGTGCATTTCTTTTGATGAGAGAACAGGTTTGATAACCGTCCAGCCTTGGCATCATGATGTCAACAAAAATCAAATCAGGATGTTCATTGGATATTTTTGCCAGTGCATCAAAACCATCCTCAGCGAGGATAACCTGACAGCCAGATGACTTAAGGAATATTTCAGCACTACGACGAATCGTGTTGCTGTCATCAATGACCATGACCTTGATTGTAGACAATTGATCTGACGTCAATTTTTCTTGATTTGGCTTTTCCTGGGTCACCAGTAAGCTCCTTATAATATATGCAACTATTTATAGATATTGGTTATTTGCACTATGTTGTGAACCATTTTATATATAGTCTTAGTTAATAAGCAATACTAATTAAAATTTTATTAAAAAAATAATATTTATTTCCCATTCATCTGTAGGGTCATTTATAATAAATATTACATTTATTTACAATTTTGTGTAACATTTATTTACAATTTTAATTGTGCGATATAAAGTGCATACGAAAATATTATAATAATTCTGATGTTTTAAGCAGAAATCCAAGGGGTCAGCATGATAGTAAGACAAGAGTCATTAACGGCTAAAATGACGTTAAAAGATTTACCAGCCACTTCACCACTGCCTACTGCAAACCTGGTTTTGGTGTTTGGTTCGGTTAAACGCTTTGGTGAAGCAAAGCTACAAAGTACATTAAAAGAGCGTTATCCAACCGCTCAGATTATCGGCTGCTCAACTTCCGGCGAGATCACTGCATCCGGCGTTTTCGATGACAGCCTGCAGATCACTGCCGTTTTATGGGAAAAAACCGTTCAGCGTGTCACGCACACCAAAATGTCCGGCATGCAGAACTCATTTGAAACCGCAGCAGGCCTGGCCAAACAGTTAAAAGCCGACAGCCTTAAAGCTGTGCTTGTATACTCTGACGGCCTGAATGTTAACGGCTCTGAATTGCTAGAAGGCTTCAAAAGCGTACTTGGCGAGATTCCTATCATGGGCGGCATGGCTGGCGATGGTTTTAATTTCAGCAAAACGGTACAGATCTTCAACGAAAGCATCGGTGACGGACTGGTGATCGCGGTTGGCCTCTATGGCAACCATTTAATTGCTGCTACCGGTGTTGGCAGAGGCTGGAAACCATACGGCCCGCCACGTAAAGTGACAAAATCCGAGAAGAACATCGTGCTGGAACTGGATGGAAAACCTGCCCTGCCGCTTTACAACCTGTACATTGGCGCGCACTCTGCAAAAGACTTGCCAGGCAGCGGATTGAAATTCCCGTTTGCGATCATTGAAGAAGGCAAACGCGATATTGAAAAGATCCGCACGCTGCTTGCAATCGACCCGAAAACCAACAGCCTTACTTTTGCCGGTAACGTTGATGAAGGTGAAACCGTGCGTTTCTGCCAATCCACACACGACAGATTAGTGGAAGGTGCCGGCGATGCTGCACACCTGGTAAAAGACAACACCAATATGAACCAGAACGGCCTGGCCGTCTGTGTAAGCTGTGTCGGCCGTAAAGGCGTGATGGCTGAACTGGTGGCTGATGAAGTAAAACTGGTACAGCAGATTTTAGGCAACCAGACTGCGATTACCGGCTTCTATTCATACGGCGAGTTCGCCCCACGCCCTGATACCAGCGACAGCGTACTGCACAACCAGACCATGACGATTGGCTACCTAAGCGAAAATCTGATCTAAAACCACAAAAGACCCTACTAAAACAAAGGGTTATATTTAGCAGGAATCCTCATACGCTCAGTGCAAACTGAGCGTTTTTGTTTTATGATGAGAGGATACGAGGCGCTTAAAGCCTGAATCCCAATATCAACCAACAAAAGGATAAGCATATGACAAACACAGTTACCCTCAAAGGCGGCCCAGTAGACATCGGCGGAAGCTTCCCGCAAAAAGGTCAAACCGCACCAGACTTCAATTTAGCTGATAAAACGCGTACAGACGTAACGCTGGCCAACTTTGCCGGCAAACGCAAAGTATTGAATATTTTCCCAAGCATTGACACCCCAACCTGCGCAACATCAGTACGCACGTTTAACCAGCAGGCAGCAAGCCTGAACAACACGGTTGTACTGTGCATTTCAGCAGACCTGCCTTTTGCTCAAAACCGCTTTTGTGCAGCAGAAGGCATTGAAAATGTAGAAACACTTTCAACATTCCGCAATACAGCGGCATTTGCTGAAAGCTATGGCGTGGCGATAAAATCAAGCAGCCTGGCTGGCCTGACCAGCCGTGCAGTAGTCGTACTGGATGAAAGCAACAAGGTTCTGCACAGTGAACTGGTTGCAGAAATCACAGAAGAACCAAATTACAATGCGGCTTTAGCTGTTTTGTAATCAGCCAGACCCGGCAATAAAAAAACCAGCTATATGCTGGTTTTTTTATTGCCGTGATTCAATCAGTCTTCACTGTAAGCAGTATATTTGGCATTGCTGCCGCGAGCCTTATCCGCCGGGTACTTTAGGGCGTTCAGATCAATTTTCTGATTGGCAGCTGCAATTAAATCAATCTTTAACACTTCTGCAATTCTTAACAGATAAACAAAGGTATCTGCCAGTTCATGGCTCACCGCCTCGCGCTTTTCAGGGCTCAGGCGCTGGCTTTCCTGCGCGGTATCCCACTGGAACTGCTCAACCAGTTCTGCCGCTTCCACAATCATCGCCATGGCCAGGTTTTTAGGTGTATGAAACTGCGCCCAATCGCGCTCGGATACAAAGTCAT